>Ga0222677_1000016_pt1 | contig 131331 bp, 109 predicted proteins | sample AntAcemetagen935_FD_179846 | JGI IMG/M metagenome (GOLD analysis project Ga0222677, IMG submission 179846) | Saline water microbial communities from Ace Lake, Antarctica - #935 | ecosystem: Environmental > Aquatic > Non-marine Saline and Alkaline > Saline | place: Antarctica: Ace Lake... | reverse complement strand
AGCTGCTGGGCGCTTTGAGTCAAGCTTTTCAAGCTTGACCGCTACGCTCTTTGGTTCGTTGAGTCAAGGCTTCCAGTCTTGACCGCTGCGCTCTTTGGCCGAGCAAAGGGCTATAGCTGTCAGCCCAAATGGGCTGACTCAATGAACAAATACTTTTTTTAAAAACTTTTTCCGTACCCGTTCTTTGCGTGCCCAAAGAAGGGGTACCCTCAAGAAAGGGCACCCCGGCGTTTCGCGCCCTAAAGGGTTCCTTCGCCGGGCACATGATCGCGGGGTCGCCATGAACTCGCACATTTGGGCGCTCAGACAGCATAACGACCCAGCCCCGCTCTCATGCACCCGTCTCGGCTGCCAAACGATGGGGGTTAAAAAACAAACACTAAAAACATGAACTTTGAACATCGAACGTGAAACGTTGAACTTAGAATGGTTAGCTTTAAAGGTTTTAAAACATAGAACCTTGAACACAAAAAAAGTATCAAAAGGGACGGACAAAAAATGTAAAAAAGCAGGAATAAAATTTTCCGAACAGCGACTACTACTCTGTGGCTGTTGCTAAAACAAGGAGGGATAACAATGATGCAGAGACCAATGATTATTCGCTGGATGAAAACACCGCTGGAGTAGGTGAAATGACTGATGATGGGGGCATTCATGAAGCCGACTGACAAGTCCCTGAAAAGCAGCCTTGCCAAACAGGGTTATTACCCGCGTCTGCTGTCCGAAATCAAGGAGCGTATCCGCTCCGCGCAGTACGAGGCCCTCAAAACGGTCAATAGGGAACTGGTCGGGCTGTACTGGGACATTGGGCGGATGATCGTGGAGCGGCAGGGTATTGAAGGATGGGGCAAGGCGGTAGTGGAACAGCTTGCAGCCGATCTGCGGACGGAGTTTCCCGGCGTGGGCGGTTTCTCGGCCTCAAACATCTGGAGGATGAGGGCCTTTTTCGAGGCGTACAGCGGCCTTGAAAAACTCGCACCACTGGTGCGAGAAATCGGCTGGAGTCATAACCTGGCCATCCTGGAACGCTGCAAGGATATGCTGGAGCGGGAATTCTATTTGCGCATGACCCGCAAATTCGGCTGGTCCAAGAACGTCCTCATTCACCAGATCGACAATCAGAGCTACGAAAAATCCCTGATGGGCCAGACAAATTTCGATCAGGCGTTGACGCCGGAACTGCGCGCCCAGGCCAGACTTGCGGTGAAGGACGAATACACCTTCGATTTTTTGGAGTTGGGCGAGAAGCACAGCGAGCGGACGCTGGAACGGGCGCTCATTGCCCGGATTGAGGATTTTCTGCGGGCCATGGGTGACATGTTCGCCTTCATGGGCAGCCAGTACCGTCTTGAGGTAGACGGAGAGGAGTATTTCATCGACCTGCTGCTGTTCCATCGGCGGCTTAAAGCGCTGGTGGTCATTGAGCTGAAAATCGGGAAATTCATGCCGGAGTTCGTCGGCAAAATGCAGTTTTACCTGACAGCGCTGGATCGCAAGGTGCGGCAGAAGGATGAAAACCCTTCCATCGGCATTATTCTTTGCAAGGAAAAGAACCGCACGGTGGTGGAATACGCCCTGCACGACACGCGGAAGCCCATCGGCGTTGCGACCTATGAAATCACCAAGACCCTGCCCAGAGAGCTGAAAGGTCAATTGCCATCACCGAAGGAAATTGCTCATCTGCTGGAGGACCTGTAATGCCGACCAACATTAGCGAAAAAAAGGTGGAAGCGCTGCACGGGTCCACCCTACAGTCATAAATGGTTTTGAGGTTCCTGGATTTTGAATTTAAACCCCATCGGAGCGCAGCCGAGACGGGTGCATGAGCGCGGATAAGAACGACAAGCTGTCTGAGCGGAGCGAGTTTTTGCCGTTCCCGCGATTAATGTGCCCGGCGAGGGAAGTCCGCCGCAGGCGGACCGCGAAACGCCGGGGCGACTTTTCTTTGGTTCGTTTCTTTGGACGAGCAAAGAAATGAACAAGCAATTCAAGAGGTGCTTCATTTCCTTTCCTGCAAATCGCTGTCCCTACTATTTGGAGCTACTCTTGACACCCACCCTTCTTTGCTTTATATTCTGCCCATCTCAAAGCAAGTTCCTGTCAGTTATTAGTAAACCCTGATTCGCAAAAGGAGCTATTTTTAAATGAAAATTTATCTTGCCGGACCGCTGTTTACCCAGGCTGAGCAGACCTGGCTGAGAGCGCTGAAATCAGAGGTGGAGGTTCTTGCGAAGGACTTGGGCAGCGGCATTGATGTGGTCTGGCCCGGTGATTTGGTTTCTCCGGAAGATCTTGAAAAATGGGGAGACAACGCAAAGCATAAAATCTTCGCGCTCTGCGAAAAACACCTTAAGGAAACGGACCTGTTGATTGCGCTTCTTGACGGTCCTTTGGTGGATGATGGCACGTCCTGGGAAATCGGTTATTTTTATTCCATAAGAAAAGAAAATCAGCCTATATTCGGAATAAGGACTGACTTTAGAAGCGCCGGAGATGTTCCCGGCGCGCAGGTCAACCTGATGATCGACTGTTCCTGCGATTGTATCTTTTCTTCAGTTGAAGGCCTGTTGAAAAAACTTAAAGGGTTTTTAGGAGAATAAAAGAATAAAAGGGGGGGGCTATATAAATATAAATTAAATTAGAACCGGCCCCTTTATTATACAGCCCTTTTTTATTACAGAAGAAAAAACAAGTCCGCTTAAGAAAGAACGTCCCCTAAGTTCCCCCCTGAAGTAGATTATCCGCGAGCGTTTTTTTATAGAGTTTAATTATCTTAGAGTGTCCATTTCAGCAACAAAAAGGTGCTTTTAAGCATTAAAAATGCCTCTAAAAAGAGGCTTAATACCGTTATTACAGATAGTTAGCTTGGTCCGACCCCAATTGTATCAATTGTATTGTCTCTCATTTGAGCACATTATTTTCTTCATTTCTTTAGTTGTTCCACTTTGCTCAACAATATACGACTTCATAACCTTTTTACCTTTAGCTAGTTTTATTTGGTTGCTCCAATGCCGCTGGCTATTATCGGATTAATTAGTATGCTGTCCCGGATTTACCAATTTTAAAATATTCTAAACACCTTTGACTCTAACAACCTCAGTGGGGATGTCATTATTTAGCATCCATTCAATCCATGCTTGTTGAGATTCTCTAACCTGTTCTCTGATTTTTTTGACTTCTATCATTTTGAGATCATGATCATTCCAAATAACAAAATCAGAAACTCCAGATCTATTTTTGTTTGGATTTTGGGCAATGCGGTAGACAAACTTTGCAAAGGTAGCCACGTCTATTCTTCTCAGAAAAGACTGCACTATGTCAGTTTCAAAATATGTGATCAAATCCTGATCACCATTGTAAATCAATCTCGTCCAGTGCTTGCGGTATTTCTGAATTTGATTATTAATGAAACTCTGTAAGTTTTGCTCGTTGATGAAATCAAGTTTCCGATCAATTAAAGCTTTTCTGTTAGAGTAGAACTCTTCCTCTCTGAAGAGATCGTGTGGGATGTCAGCTCCTTGCTTCGGGTTGTCCATCCCATCAAAAATTTCTTCCCAGAAGGACAAACAAAACATTGCTTGCCAAAAAGACACCTCTCCACGCATTACTTTCCAATTTTGCTGTTCCATGCAATCTTTGAAGGCATCTTCTGTTGAGCAAGCTTCACCTTTAGAGTTCAAGAAAGCAAGCTTACCTTTTTGGCCTGATTTAGGGACTTCAATTGTACGAGTTATAGCAAATAGGTCAGTTGTTGGTTTGGGGGCTTCTATGTTTTCATTCGTTTCAACTTCCTGTTTCTTTTCAATATAGCCAATTCTGCTTGCTATTTGCTCCAACCATTGCAACTTCTCTTGGTTGTTTTCTTGTTTATATAATGACCACAAAACATTAAATGAGGCTAAGAGAGGAACACTATAATCTTTTAGGCGTTTTACCTTGTCGATAGAAATTTCGCTCAGCTTCTTGGCTTTCAACCCAGGGTTCTCCATAAACTTCATCTGTTCATCTATTGTGAGAAGTTCATGCTCATGAAATTCAACCAAAAAACGGTCATATAATTCCATGTCTTTCTCACACCAAGAAATGAGTTCATCCCGATACTTCTGGTTGAATTTATGCCGTCTGTCCAGATACTCGATTATTTCTAAGATAATAAAATGCTTGTCTGATGCACGGCTGGCCTTTTCGTAGGCTTTGCAATTCTGCTGGTAGGTTTTGTTTGCAAGGTTTCGTGAATTCCAAAGCTCAAAGGTTTTGTCAACATCCTTAGCGATTTTTTCTGCAATAGCTTGGTTTTTGAACTCCTCCTTGAATGCGGCCATTAACTTTAGAAGAGCCTCAAAATACTCTTCTGCCTTAAGATTGCTCTGAAGTTTTTGCAAACCAGAAAAATTTTTCCATGGTTCATTACTGTTACTTAATTGAAGTTCTGCATGCTTGAAAGCAAGGTAAATAGAAAATGCTCTCGAAGAATTGTTCTCTCTGTTTTTATAATGTTTAATTAGCTCTTTTCGAAGTGCTAATTCTTTTTTTGATAGAATTTCAGGAAGCTCAATAGCTTTATATAAGGCTGTTATGTCATCAACTGAGCAGCGCTGATTATCAATAAAAATGAAAACAGCTCTTTCAGCTGCGGTGATCGCCTCCTGTGTATTTTCTGCTTTTATAAATCCTTTTTTAAGACCATTGAGTGATTTGGCCTTTTGCCTTTTTGCTTCTTCCCATGCACTATTATCTACCTGCACATTATTATCTATCTGCACAGAAACAATTACTTCAGAGGAGTTCTTTTTCTTTTTACATAGATAAATAATCCCAATTATCACTAAGATGAAAATTATAAACCACATTAGGTAGCCCCTTTGATTTCTGGTAAATTATTGTTGTTCAGGTATTCATCAAGCCAGCAGACGTCTTAATGCGGCTAATCAGCCAGAGAGAATAATAGGGTCGTTGTTGACAAGGCGGAAAAAAATAAACACATTACTCATGAAAGTAATTCCGCCCAGGAAAGAACGATCCCCTATTGTCATATACGCTTCTGACAGGTTGATCGTCAAATTTGTAGACTTGTCCCCTTTATGCGCCCCCTAAATTTTTACGCAGTAATATTTTTTAATATGTTTTGCATCTCTACCGATAGCATCTCATCCAGAACATTATTCTCTGTTTTTGCTTTGATTATATTTACTGCTTTTTTAAGTCTTTTTAAAACTGGAAGTGCAAGGTTGATACTAAAAGACAAGTAGGCTCTGATGTCTTCCATTGTTTGAGGTATTTTTATCCCACGCCTAGTTCCAATAATAATCAAACCTTCATCTCGAAGAGAAGCTGTCACTTCATTTCTAAATTTTTCTTCTGCTATAGAAATGCCAGATGTTTCAAGCCATTCAAGAATTTCTTGTGTGTAAATATAATCGTCTCTACCATCAATTGCTGAATAGTAAAGATATTCTAAGGTTTTCATCTTGGGGTCATTTTGTTTTTTTTGATGAGTTTCAAGATAGCGTTTAACGTCTTCCATACAAAAAGATAAATCGATATTCTCTTCATCACTTGGAACAGGTTGGACGTGTACCCCACCATCTGGGATAACTATTTGAGTAATCAATTGAGGTTTAAAAAGATCCAAAATAAGTTCATTGTTCTCAAAGTCACTCTCGAGAGCTTTTCGTATTGATCCGCAAATAAAATCACTCACTTGAATGAAATCATTGTCTTTCGCAGAGTCAATTAAAACTTCAGGTGAAAATAATTCCAGCTGTATTTTTTTTACAAGATAATTTTTTAGAGATTCTTGATATTGTGGACTGCCATACTTGTCCAAACTTATTTTTACAGAACCGAACAATTTATATATTTCATGGTTTAATCTTCTTTGTATGTATTTATAAAATGTTTGTTTGTGTTTAAACCACTCGCCAAAAAGTTCTTCTTTTTTTACCCAGATTGTGACAATTTTAATATCAAGATCACTTAAATCCCGACAGATTGAATGTCGTCGCTTGAAATTATTTATCCTATTAGATTTAAACTCAGAAAGCCCATACTTGCTTTTAATTTTTTGACATTTTTCTGTAATTTGTGGCATTGTTTCTCGTTTAATTACTATGGCTCCAATAAAGAAAGTGTTTGATGATTTTTCAGCGAATATAGGATCACCAGATTCATCGATATAAGCTAAATATCTTTTCATTTTGTAGCCTAACAATTATTATAAGAGGGTTACATTTTTCGATAATCTAATGATTAGAACATTATATAGGGGACAGACAAAATATGTAATTTCGACAAATCTAAAAAAACTCGTCCTCATCCTGCAAGGCATCAGCCAAACTCAAATTCTGTTTGTCCCGCCTATTTTCGGCATAAGAAAAACTGAATTTATTATCCACGCAAGCTCAAAAATCTGACTGTTTTATCTGTTATCACAGGCGCATAGAACTTTGGTGCTAATTTTTTTGCAATTTACATAATTTACATCCCCCTTTTGCCTTTTCTTTTAGAGCCTTTCAAATTGTTTCGAAGGTAAGGGAAAGACAGAAATGGAGATAAGTTCTACGAAAAGTTCAATTTGTTTTGAAAGAACATTTGTTCGCCAAGAAGAGACAATAAACCAATACAATATTTTTAATACAAAGTAGACGAATAAGACACCATAAATATTACTTTTGTTGTTCGCAATAAAACTTCCAACTATGTCATACTGCTCGAATGTACCGTTCGTTACCATATAAAAATAACCCAAAATTAGAACATAAAATAAAATTGGGATTTTTTGGCTTATATTTAGAACGTAATAATCTGCCTTTGCATACCTTATTAGTTTCCCATCCATTTTTTCTAGATAAGTAAACATTTTAATTTGTTCTTTGGTATAAGGCTCATTTGCTGCTGCCCAGTGTTTAATCTTTTTTAAAGATAATTTCATCGTCGTGTGTTTGCCGCTAGATTGCGTTGATGCAATTGCCCATAATGCAACTTCAGCGGCTAAAAAAAATGTAAAAAAGAGGGTAAAGGATATTGTCATAAGGCTCCCATCCGAAGAAAGTTCCAACTATCGTTTAAAAAACTATATACCTTTAACGTCGTAAGCATAGCAGTTTATCGTACACGCTCACGTAGATGTAGAGATAGGGCGTTCCTTATCTTTACTTTATATTGAGCAGAGCATATGTTGCAAAAAATATCATGCCTGACATGAAGGATGCCGTTGTTATCGCTGCTGCAATCCCTACTAAGGCCTTATGTCTAGCGGTCAATCTATCGCTCTTAGTAGCCACAATTTTCGCCCAGACCAAGGCTTCAACAAGTGGAGTGAGTACGCCAGAGAGAACCGAAATTAAGAGGGCAACCCAAGATAGTTTGAGGGCCCATAAGCTTGTAGAAGTTTCTGAAATTAAGGAACTACGAAAAGTAACTGAAAGCGCCAGTGTTCCCGTAGCCAAGGTGAATATACGCTGATAGGACTGGTTACAAAGTTCTTCTATTCGAGAACTGATTTCTTCATACGGATTGGTTGTCTGCAAATTTTTCTCCTTGTTGTTGTATGAATTAAACTAAGAACATATATTTTATAGAGTGCGATTCTACGATGCTACATATTTAATTTTTTTCAAAATAGCATCTTTTATAATACCGGTGAAACCTGTTTAAAATGCGTTTTGCCCTGTACGGACAGATGCGCCCTAGCAACCTTGCAAAGCAATTTTCAACAAGGCAAATACGAAATGCATTAGAGTTCTTTCCGTTGTTATATAATAGAAGAGAATAGGGGACAGACAAAATATGTAAAAAAGACGGAATAAATTTTTTCGCACTACGACAAATACTATGTGACTGAAAAAACAGTAATCGCACATCGCTCGCAGGCGGAATTTTTTTATGCCACGAACCTCACGCCCCTAAGTTCTCCTTTGCATTATTGATATAACCAACTAAAAGTATTCCGCAAATCCTGTGGCAGGGAGTTCCTTTGTCGCAACATAGGGAAGAATAGGGGACAGACAAAATATGTAAAAAAGACGGAATAAAATTTTTTGCACTGCGACAAATACTATGTGACTGAAAAAACAATAATCGTACATCGCTCGCAGGCGGAATTTTTTTATGCCACGAACCTCACGTCTCTTAATTCCCGGTCAGGCAACTGTGTATCATGTCATGAGCCGCACCGCCCTGCCAGGTCTCCCTTTGGGCGACGCTGAAAAATAACATAATTTGCCTGTCCCTTTTTCCTTTGCTCCCTATAAATTAACGACAAAAAAGCCCCTGATTCCTCAAGGGCTTTTTTTATACTCCCCCACGCTATATAAGTTGATATTATTGTGGAGTGCAAGGGAATCGAATACGCGCAAAGAATACTACCTACTCGCGATAGATAGTCGTACCGACGGTTTCGCCATTCAGCGCTTTTGTAATCATGCCCGGCACGGTTCAGCAAGAATAAAAATATGCGCCTTTTTTTCAGTCCCAGGTTTTACGGGGCAGCTTCATCGCTATGCAGCTTTTTCCCCACCGGCATCAGTCCCAGCGGGACTTCTTCCTCACTCATCTGCAAAACTGATTTCACTTCGTCTTCATGAAAGGCTCCAATGAATACTGTACCAAGACCGAGGGCCTCAGCCTGCAAGTAGATATTTTGCGCAGCATATCCCACTTCCGTATGCACATAGCGTATCCCGCGCTGACCATATTTTCCTGTAGTCCGCTCATAAACCGCGCTTATCACGCACACAATCGCAGCATCTTTGACAGCCTTTTGCTGCAGCGCAGCTTCAAACAAACCCTGACGTTTATCTTCTGCGTCGATAAGAATGAGCATGTGATCTTGAGGCTGATAATGGTAAAGCCCAGCCTGAAGCCCCTTTACATTGCCTGCCAACAAGTATATTTCCAGGGGGTATAATGCTCCAGCCGATGGTGCTGTACGCTGTCCATCGGGGTGTGAGAACCCCTGTGCTGCCCAGAGCAATTGTGACACTTCAGCAATTACCAATGGTTCAAGGGTATAAACACGCACTGACCGGCGCGTTCGCAAGGCTTGCTCAACCGATATCCGGCTGTCATAGTGTGGGGTTGGCAGTACTATGTTGGAACCATTTTCCCCACCAGGGAAGTCGGACGCCTCTGTACACCCCGCAAGCGGAAGCAAAATCAGGGTTAAGCCTAGCCACAAGATGATTTTCCACATCTCAGTATTCCTTTCAGGAAAGGATGACCAGCCGCTAGTGGGTTATTGACATATTTTTTATCTTTCACTGCCAAATTTATCCTAACCGCAGATATCAAGCCCTGTCTAAATATTAAATGGCAGACTTGGCCTCTTTTCCCGGCACTATGCTATTTAACTATATAGCCTATTTTTTCAGTTGCCCACACCTTCCAGCTTGCAAATCAGGCCCACATCCCCCATACAATAAATAGAAGTACAGTTACAGGCTGTAACGGTTCGCTAATTCATGAGAAATTGTAGCGATGGAAACACATGCGAAAATATGGCTTTCGAAGCTAAAATTCTTCACGGGTGTCTTTCTTGTTATTTTTAATTTCATTTTGGGAAAGATTGCCCTGCCGGTTATCGCCATCGACCCGGATCTCTCGCTTTGGATCTACCTTATAAGCTGGCTGATGCTGATTGTAGGCGCTGTGATGTGCGGTAAAGAAGGGTGGTATCTGTCCATAGAACTGTACAAAAAATATGAGAGACGAATCATCGCGTGGTTTAAGGCATCTGCGCGGCATGTGAAACCAATAACGCTATGGTCTGGAAAGATGATTCATCCGCTGCGGCGAAAATAGTTCATACGGCCTATGCGGAAGCATGGCCCTACAAACTATTTCAAACCCTTAGATCCTTCGCTTCCCTCAGGATGACAGGCCTTCTTTCAATCACTACACTGTTTTGCAGACGATAGAGAATAGGGGACAGACAAAATATGTAAAAAAGACGGAATAGTATTTTTCGCACTGCGACAAATACTATGTGACTGAAAAGCAGTAATCGCACATCGCTCGCAGGCGGAATTTTTTTATGCCACGAACCTCACGCCCCTAAGTTCTCCTTTGCATTATTGATATAACCAACTAAAAGTATTCCGCAAATCCTGTGGCAGGGAGTTCCTTTGTCGCAACATTAAAAAGTTCTTCTGAATCCATCGCAGTATCTGCTAGGCGACCTTCCAAAATTTCACAAAAACCTTGCCTGTCTTCTGGTGTAATTTGGATGGAGGCACTGCTGGTTTCCTTCGCCACGAAAATGTTCTTCGACCCGGAAACTGTAGTCTCAGTTTCTTCGTCTAATGGCTTTTGATTGATTCTTACTGTCTTGTAATCTACAAAAACAGGTTCCTCGCCAAGTGATATCTGAAGGAGCAAGCTTTTTGTAAGAAAGATCTGTTTCTGATCTTGTGAAGTCTGCCATCCCTTCCCTTGAGGAGATAGACGAGTCAGCTGCTTTTCCAATGCTTCAAGCGGCATGGAAATTCCTTGTAGTCTTAGAATGCGAATAAAACCGTTTTGGTTTATTTCTTCCTGGCCATTCAAAACAAAAGCAGCAGCTTTTTTGCGGGAGGCGGCTTTTTGGTAGTGGCTTTTGTAATGAAAGGAACAATAATTTACTGCTAAACGCAAATCCTGTTGAAAAACAAAGTTGATGATTTCCAGTGCTGTTAATTCCGATTCCAGAACCGTGATACTTTGGCCATGTAAAAAAGTATAATTCCGGTGGAAAAGATTTTTAAAATTATAGGGTGTAAGTCTCATTTGGTGAAGGTTGAGATAGTCTACGCCAAGGCTGTCGAGTTCGACAACCATGTTTTTTAACAATGCTATGTCCTCTGGAATTGCAGGTATCTCAACGGTTACGTTTGGAATTTTTCCCAACGCAAGTTTCAATTTTTTGGTTTTATACTTAGTGGCAGCAAGGTCGAAGCGAATTTCATTCAAGCCGGCTTCAGCTAATGTAATTACTTTTTCTTTGTTGAGAAGTGTTCCGTTGGTGTACATCCAAACATAAACTGAATCTCCTAATTCTTTTTTTATTTTTGACAGAAAATCAATGGTAGTACCGAACGTAAGCAAGGGCTCTCCGCCACTCAACCCAATTCCTTTAAATGCGAACTGTTTAATGTAGTTAATATATTTTTCAGGATTGTCGAAAGTAATACCCTGAGTCTCAGGTATTGATGTATCTACCTGGGCCGTAGGGCAATAAAAACAGTGGCAGTTGCAGCGGTTATTCACGAAAAGGCACGACCAATGACCTTCTCCGCAAATCCTGCATCCCGGAGAAATAGCATGTGCAAATGGTTTTGTTTGATTAAAGAGGTAGCCGGCCTTGCCTTTGATTTCGGAGATGAGACGGCAGCGTTCTTCATCGGCCTCAATCAAACGGTAATACGATGGTTTTTTTAGTTGGTCATAGTAAATGCCATATTCTTTTCGATTTGCTGCGATTTGCTTTGTTTGATAGTTTATGAGTGTTTTCAAGCATGTCTTTCTAATATACGATGGTAGTATTTATTGCTTATTTGCCAGTCTGTGAGAGGACTAGATATAGCAAAATTTTGTGATTGTCCATGTTTATATTAGCGGAGTCTTTTTATGTGCTTATAAGAAAATAGGGGACAGACAAAATATGTACTGATTCGTAATCAGTAGGCCGCGAGTTCGACTCCCATCGCCGGCTCCAGATATTTCAAGCACTTACAGCTTCTTTGCTGTAGGTACTTTTTTAGTGTCCCGCTTGTGTCCCTAAACGATCTTGGTTCTGACGCGTTTCAGCCAGGTAATGCAGAGCAACAAAAAAGGCAGGGCCCGCTAAGACCCTGCCTGTGTGGTTATTCTTTTACTCCCTAAGCTCTTTTTACTGTAGCGCAGCCTTCATCTCCGTTTTTTCAGCTTTATGCTGGGCCTTGAGATCGGCTTTTTCTTCTTTCTGCTGAAGCTTAAGAAGTTTGGAATCGTCCTTGTCTACGTCACAGTCGTCGTCCAGGTCCCATTCATCATCGCAGTCCCCGGAAGAACCTATAGCAGCCTTCATCTCCGTTTTTTCAGCTTTCTGCTGGGCCTTAAGAGCGCTCTTATCAGCTTTTTGCTGGAGTTTAAGCAGCTTGGCATCATCTTTATCAACGTCACAGTTAAGGTCCAGGTCCCATTCCAGATCGCATTCCTCAGAAATGCACAGGTCTCTAGCCTCTTTACAGATTTCATCTAACTCACAGGGGTTGCCGGGACTAGCAGTGGAAGAATAGGGGACAGACAAAATATGTAAAAAAGACGGAATACATAATTTGCCTGTCCCCTATTGCTTACTTGTAACAAATAAAATTTCTCCTCCTCATAGGGTTCGATAGTTAACAAGATTTGACATGCAAAACCTGCTATATTTTGTAATGGCAAAATCTAAAGGAGAAACAATGAAAGACGATCCAAAAAAAATTAAAAACTGGAAGGATCATCTCATAAGACAAGCTGAAATTGACCGCTATTTAGACCACGGCAAAGATTTTATTGATGACAATGCAATTGAAGCTGAAATTGCTGCTAACAAAGAAGCTTCACCAGAGCGCATTCGTGCAATTCTGAAAAAAGCACATGAAATCAACTTAATGCCCTCTAAAGATGTCGCGGCGCTTGTCAATGTCACGGACCCAGCATTACGCAAAGAAGTGTATACGGCTGCTTGCGAAATAAAAAAGCATGTTTATGATAACCGCCTTGTCACATTTGCCCCACTCTACTGCGGAAGTAAATGTGTAAACCGCTGTAAATATTGCGGATTTCGCAGTGATAATAATACTATGAAACGCCGCGTTCTCAGCATGGACGAAATTAAAAAAGAAGCAGCAGTGTTAGCTGGAAAAATCGGACACAAACGACTTGTAATGGTTTATGGTGAACATCCAGAAACAGATGCACAGTACATTGCTGACAGTATGAAAGCCGTTTACAGTGTAAAAGTAACGACGAAACATGGATTTGGACAAATTCGCCGTGTAAATATAAACGCCGCTCCACTGCCAATTGATGGCTTAAAAATTCTTAAAGAAGCTGGAATTGGAACCTACCAAGTATTTCAAGAAACATATCACAAAAAAACATATCGAGAAGTCCACCCGCAAGGAACTCTTAAAGGAAATTACCTGTGGCGTTTATATGCCCTACATCGCTCAATGGATGCAGGAATTGATGACGTTGCCGTCGGGGTTCTGTTTGGTTTGTATGACTGGAAATTTGAAGTAATGGGACTTGTTGCTCATTCTGCCGATCTCGAAAAACGCTATGGAATCGGACCCCACTCCGTTTCTGCTCCTCGTCTTGAATCAGCAGAAGGCACTGATTTTTCTTGGGTAAAATACGGGGTACGCGATGATGACTTTAAATATCTAGTTGCGGTTTTACGTGTTGCAATTCCTTATGCAGGCTTAATCATAACAAACCGTGAAAAACCTGAAATGCTCGATTCTGTAATTGATATGATTACACAACGTGATGCTGATTCCCGCCTCGGAATTGGTGCATATGCTGATGCTTTTCCGAATGAGGAAACTATTTCTGACGGACACCAGGAAAGCGAGAGACAGCAGTTTGTACTTGGTGATATGAGAAGCTTAGATACCGTTGTACAAGAAAGTATAAAACGTGGACACATCATCTCGTTCTGTACAGCTGGCTATCGTTGCGGACGTACCGGTAACAAAATCATGGCCTTGCTCAAAACTGGAAAAGAAGGCCACTTCTGTAAAATGAATGCGATCATAACCCTTCAAGAATACCTTGATGACTTTGCTAGCCCTAAGACGAAAACGATGGGTAACGAACTTATTTGCAAAGAGCTTGGTGAAATTGAAGATCGCCCTGCAGACTTTACAGCAGCACAAGTTGTTGAACTTAAAAAAGCTCGCAAACGTATTCAAAACGGCGAACGAGACATTTACTTTTAGGGCGGGGTCTAGCTGTCGCCGGAGGATGTGGCCGACAAGTAGTCCTATGAAATGATGTTTTCGGTCGCTCCGTACCCGGCAAAGAATGATAAGAATAAAAACAACATTACCATTAGAAAATACCGCTATGGACTTTTCCTGAAAATGGGCACATCCAATTACGAGCGTCCCAAAGAATACTGTACCCAAGAAAAAATAAACCAGAAAAAGAAATGTGAAAAATAATGGGAATGATTAAAACGCAGAAAGAGATTATCGAGATATCCAAAATGGCTGGACTTATCTCCCAGCTGTTACAGAAAAGCCTTTCATGGGTAAGTCCGGGGATGACAACCTTTGCCCTTGATGCAAAGATTGAAGCGGAAATAGACAGAATGGGGGTTGTTGGTTCCTGTAAGGGTTATGCGGGATTTCCCGCCGTCTCCTGCCTTTCGGTTAATGACCAGGTTACCCATGGAATTCCGGATGATACCCTACTAAAAGAAGGTGATATTATCGATATCGACCTTGTTATTGAAAAAAATGGCTACTTTGCAGACTGTTCTAAAACCATCGGAGTAGGAAAAATCTCCAAAGAGGCCTCCCATCTGGTATCCATTACCGAGGAATGCCTGAGCCGGGGAATTAAAGCAGCCATACCGGGAAATACCTTGGGTGATATTGGGTTTGCCATACAGAGTCATGCGGAAAGCAACCGTTTCTCGGTTGTGAGAGATTATGCAGGACATTTTATCGGCTTAGATATGCACGAGAAACCAATGGTTACAAACTACGGCAGCCCTCATAAGGGAATGAAATTGAAGCCTGGAATGATTTTTTGTATAGAGCCTATGATCAACCAAGGGCGCCGGGCTGTAATTACCCGAGGCTGGGATGTCCGGACCCGTGATGGAAAACTGTCTTCTCGCTGTGAGCACATGGTTTTGATTACAAAAACCGGCAACAAGGTTCTCACCTCCCACTAAAAATGCCTTGGGGACGGTGTCAACTTATCTACTTAACCATTTTACAATAAGTTGACAAGTTGACTCCGTCCCCCTCTGCTACTCTTGACCGCTACGCTCTTTGGACGAGCAAAGGGCTATAGCTGTCAGCCCAATTGGGCTGACTCAATGAACGTAAAAAGGTTCTAAAGGATTATTTTGTACCCCTTCTTTGCGTGCCCAAAGAAGGGGTACCCCCAAGAAAGGGCACCCTGGCGTTTCGCGCCCTAAAGGGTTCCCTCGCCGGGCACATGATCGCAGGGATGGCACGAACTCGCACAATTGGGCGCTCAGACAGCGTGCCGTCCGTATCCGCTTTCATGCACCCGTCTCGGCTGCGCTCCGATGGGGTTGAAAGTTAAAATCGCAAACCGGAGGATTAAACCATTAATTATAATTTCGGGCGGTGATCCAACAGCCGGTTTTTTTGTGTTTTGGTTTTATGTTTTTAAAACCCGTTGCAGCGCAGCCGAGCGAAGCGCATGAATACGGGAAAAAGGAGTCACATAATTTTTATAGGGTCAAACCTACACTTGTTACTGGATAGTCAAAATTGTAGATTTGACCCTGTTTCTTCATTTATTCTTTCCTGATGGGGCAACCGGTGTAGTCTGTAAAAAGCATCTCGAGCTGTGTTTTCATTGAGGGAAACCGGGCCACAACCTGGGTCAAAGATCCGATGGCTTCCAAGGCAAAGCTCTGGATGGCAGGGCCCTTGGGTGGGTTGTCCTGCGGCCTGCCTGTGAGCTCGTCAAAATAACCGGTTATGGCATCGACGGCTTCCGGATTTCGCGCTACAGCCAAGAGCATGATGCCGACAACCTCCATATATGCTTTCATGACTTCCGGCTTATACCTGTCGGGAGCAAGAGCGGGCCCGCAGAACAACCGGGTAGTTGACAGGATGTCCGCTGCGGCTGCAGGCAGCCGCGCAATGGCTTCGCAGCCTGCAGCTACGCTAAAGAGCCGTGCGGCGCTGAGAGCTGCGCTTGGCTTCTTCTTATTATCGTATTCGCCCAGATAAAGAAGACTGTAGTGAATCAGCGTATTGGCAACTTCGGGTTGCCGGACGATATTATCCAGTAAGACGGCAACGGCTTGCATCCTGGCGCAGGCTGCGATGTCCCGAGGCCTGTCGAGTGCTGCAGCGGGCGGGCAAAACAGCTGGGCCAGTTCAGCAAGCGTGGCATTATCGCCGGGGTTGCGGGTCATGCCTTCGATAAGCGAGCCGACTGCATACATGCGCGCGGCCTGACCTATCGGTTTCAGGCGCTGGTAATCGGCCGCGGTGCCGCTGGCCCTGCTCAGCAATTCCGCCAGCGTATCGGCAGCTATGGGCTGCCGCGCGGCGCTTGCAAACAGAGATGAGCATGCCTGGAAATAGGCCTCCTGAACAAGATCATCGCGCAGGATAAACCGGGCGTTATCGAATGTGCCCAAGGTTGTCTGGTAGGATGTCAGGGTGGCGTTGTCGAAGGTTTCCGGAGTGCGCGCATAGGCATCAAGAAACAACACCATGGCAGCCGATCGGCTGCGCTGCGCGATAATGCTATCATAGCGTTGGTTGGCTGCATCGGCGTTTTGGACCCCTATAATTCCGCAGAGCTGTGCACAGATCAGTACAACGATTATCCTGAAATACATGTCTATTTCCTTTCCAATCCGGGTAAGTGCTGAAAAGCGATTTCGCAAAGAAAAAAGTATAGGGGAAATGGACGTTGGTGTCAAACAACCGGGGGATAGCTCCCCCGGATTTTGGGAGTTAAAGAGAAAAAAAATAGAAGAAAAATAGGACGAAAAGGAAAAATAGAGGACAGACAAAATATGTAAAAAAGACGGAATAAAATTTTTCGCACTGCGACAAATACTATGTGACTGAAAAACAGTAATCGCACATCGCTCGCAGGCGGAATTTTTTTATGCCACGAACCTCACGCCTCTTAATTCCCGGTCAGGCAACTGTGTATCATGTCATGTGACCCCTCAGGGTTCCTTTTCTGAGTAGGTTCGCAGCGCATTTCGCGATGCTCGATCGACAAGAGTAAATATCTCGTCTAAACGATGTTTTATCCTGGATGGCTTATGCCCTTGTATATGATGAAATTGTATATTGAACCTTAGAGTATATTCAAAAAATTCTTTATAGAGCTCGTGATTGCTTATCTGTCTGCCGGCTTTCGAACAATAGTTATTTTCTACCAACCGTTCCTTCCGGGGAAGTAGACCTACAATATTTTGCGAATCAGTAAAAGACGTAACCTCCTTTGCAGATATTTCTGACAACGCCCACAAAAGTGTCTGTAATTCCAACTTGGTAGATGATGTGTTTTCAAATTTTTTAATTTTGATACATTCACTCAGGTCGTCGATATTTTCAGGTTCCTTTGTAAATGCTATGTACGCGCCAAACCCAATGTCTTGCTGTGGATTCACACTACCGTCTGTAAAAAGAAACACGCCCATTTTATTGCAACAATTCTTGTACGGGGGTCAATATCGCTGATAATCTAACGCCCCTTTATTACCATGATATGCGCTGGTTGTATAACATAAGATCTCTCCCGTTGGTCGAAATGAATGTAAAAAGGTTCTAAAGGATTATTTTGTACCTCTTCTTTGCGTGCCCAAAGAAGGGGTACCCCCAAGAAAGGGCACCCCGGCGTTTCGCGCCCTAAAGGGTTCCCTCGCCGGGCACATGATCGCAGGGACGGCACGAACTCGCATAATTGGGTGCTCAGACAGCGTGCCGTCCGTATCCGCTCTCATGCACCCGTCTCGGCTGCGCTCCGATGGGGTTGAAAGTCAAAATCTAAAACATGAACTTAGAATGTTTAGCTTTAAAGGTTTTAAAACCCGTTGCAGCGTAGCCGAGCGAAGGTTGCGGGCGCGGAGAAAGGTCGGCAAGCTGTTTAAGTCCCGCGAGAAGCGGGATGAGTTCTTGGCGACCCCGCGTTCGTGCTCTTCGCGAGGAGAGCCGAAGGCCAAGCTGCTGGGCGCCTTTTCTTTGGTTCGTTGAGTCAAGGCTTCCAGTCTTGACCGCTACGCTCTTTGGACGAGCAAAGGGCTATAGCTGTCAGCCCAAATGGGCTGACTCAATAAACGAAAAAAAAGTTCTTTAAAAACTTTCCGTACCCGTTCTTTGTTTGTCCAAAGAAGGGGTACAAGATAATCTTTTAAAAAACTCAATGAACAAACTGTTTTAAGTTTTTCTGGATTCTGGCCTTCGCCGGAATGACGAGTGGAAGTGTGCAGATTATTCCAACAATTCTTGTACGAGGGTTAATATCGCGGGCAATTTGTTATAGCTCCAGGTTTCTATACTCTTCTAACCGGATAGTATATTCTGGAGTATCTGTAAATCCGCAGCTTTTCATTTCCGGGCAAAATCCTCGATACACACATTCAGGAACACACACACTAAATAATTCCGGTTCTTTCTCTTGCAATGATTGTAATACTGCTGCCCAGGCTTGCCGGGATTCTTTGGATGCACCGCTGCAGAGCCTTTTTCGTGATATGTTTATAACAGCTTGTGCATTTGCAATACATTCATGGGTAACCGGTGCAGATTGATTTTTTATTTCTCTGTCTTCCCCTGTTCGATCAGTCCTTTGAGTGCCTACAAAATGTTCAATGCCAACCTTATGGCGAACAAAGTGGACACTCACCCAATATCTCAGGTCAACCCATTTCCATTTAATAATCAATTGCCGAATTGGCGAATGTTCCGACAGCAGTATTTTCTTTTTCCAAGCAGATGAAGGCTCTTTAGTGCCTTTATCCATATTAACAGTTGTTCGTGCGGCATCGGCAACTTCACGCCAAGTACTTTTAATCTCTATAGTTTCTATTCTCATAGTCTTCCTAAAGTAAGTTGTTATAGCGCCGTAATCCCGCTAAGGCTTTGACTCATTACGTGAGTGCCACTCATAAACAAACGGCCCAACTTTATCATATTTGTTTTTTTGAAAGAGATAAATGGCTCCTAAAACAATAAACATAAAAGGTAAAAAAATTGACGTGCCTGAAAAGAAAATAAATCCTGTAATTATAAAGGCTACGATCCACCAATTAATATAACCGATCACACAGATATCTCTCGAAGATTCATTTACGTTAAGCTTACCGTGCATGATGGGGGTGTAGTTAACAAGTGTAAACTGGAGAAGCTTTTCACGGAATGCATATTCTCCATTTCCAATGTATTTAAATACTAATGAGGGTGTCATTGTCTTTTGGAACGCTTCGTTGAGGATTTCTTCGTTTATTGGAGTAGGTGCAGTTTCGTTAAATAGATATTTTTTTTTATAAATCGGTATGCCAATTCTGAAATAGGTTGGGTTCCATGTTGCCAAAAGTATCATCTCTATAATAGCTATGAGGAAAAATATAAATATTGGTTCAAACATACATATCACCTGCTCTAACGGTTGAAGTGAGGGGCGGCATTAGCCGTCACTCTCAACTGATTGGTTATGTTTTTGATAGTGTACCATTTTCAAGCATTGCTGCTTCATTCTGGAAAATAGCCATTGCAGTATTCATTTTTTTGAATCCCAGTTTTTTATAGAAACCTTCTTTGCCTGGATTTGAATAAAGTATAATCTTTTTGTGACCATCAGATTGGTCAACCAGACTTTGTATTATTTTTTTACCAAGGCCAATTCCCTGATATTCTGGATGAACTGCAATATCACAAATATAAGAACAATCTCTACCATCTGCTAAAGCGCGTCCTACACCAACAATTTTATTGCCATCATAGGCAAAACATTTGAACATACTATTTGAGAACGTGAGTTTTAAATCCTCTGGATTTTTCTCGCCTAGAGGTGCAATTCTATACAGCTCTGTAAGTTCACACCAATCTATTTCTGATTGATCATATTTTAATGTGATATTCATTTGTTCCTTTTACAACATAACGTTGCTGTTCACGGGCGCGCAGCTTTTTGCGCGCCGGTGCCGCGCCTTGTTAGGAGTTTTTTTACTATTGGGCGAAAGCTCCAATTATCCTGATTAGAATAAATAGTGCGAGTATTCCCGCCACAATTCTGTTGGCTACTCCAAAAGACTTGACCTCGCCATTTTTTTGATAGTACACATCACCAAATAGTAGAATTCCTATAGCAACAGGACTGATTGTGAAATACATTAGCCAAAAGAACCACTGTTTTCGATACGTAGGCACTTGGTCGTAGCTACCGTACAACGTGTTTGAATCGCTCATTATTGTTCTCCTTCAGGACTTTTTATCTTGGTTTTGTTTCACCTAACGCTCAAGGTCACTGGCGTAGCGGAACCACGTCCAGTGAAGTGAAATGTTAAGCTGAGATTATTTCAATTGTTGTTTTATTTATCTCATCGCGGTTGGCTGCAATAAAATCGTTCTGATATTGTTGATTTGTAAAAGCCAATACATAGCCAATTATTTCGCCTGAAAATTTTTGCTTTATTTTTTTTAAGCGTATAGGTTGGTAATAGCTTGTTTGTTCTCCAATTGGTTTTTGCAATGAATAAAACCAAAATACTAAAATACAAGCTATCAAATAAAACGATAACAGTATAATCGGAGTTGGTATTTGATTCATTATTGAATCAGGCATAAATGCTAAGGACACAAGCAGAGGAAAAAAAACGATAATGGCCATCAAAAATTTTGAAACCATACCGACTGGCTGACGTTTGGCAGTTTTTAAACAATTTGGACAATAAGGGAGTTCTTGTTTGATTGTAATCTCAGTGCCAGCAAGAAGCATAAAGCGCGACCGCTTTAATTCCGTAAGAACGGGGGAGAGAGCTGTCGTTGTTCCACAGTTGCAGCATCTGTTTAGTGGAGTTTTAATTTGAATATTGCTTTTTAAATCAATTTTCGAGCTATAAATGGTCATATTGCTCTCCCTTCTTTTTGCTTAACAATTAATATACGACGGTCGTATTTTCTGGAAATTTGTAGATCAGTGTGAAAAATAAATATAATATAATTTTAAGGTTGTCTATTGCTTTATAGCATTGTGGTCGTATTTTTTGTCTAATACCATGATATGCGACGGTAATTATTTCGAATGCACAGGGCTTTTGGATGGATGTGTTTGCGCCCGTTTGCTTGACAGTCACATGCGGCCACGACAAAGCATGGCCCTTCAGGATTTCTTCCGCTGGTCGAAACGACAGGAGAAGGGGGGCGAAATGACAGGCAAAGTATTAGTTCTTTAGGTTGGCAGCCCATGCCTCGCACGAGCGCAGGGCCTCTTCAGCCTGAAGCAGTTTTCTTTTTTTGCCGGGGGCTTTAACGGTGGGGCGGGGCAGAAGCCCGAAGTTTGAGTTCATGGGCTGAAAATTTTTGAGCTCTGATTCAACTAGGTGCGCGATCAATCCGCTAAGCATGGTTGCAGGTGCTGGCGCGGGTTTGCCCTGCTGATTAATCTCTTAAAGAAGCTCTTTTATTGCCTTATCTATTTCCGACTTATTGAACCCGCTTATCCGGCGGTAACCGAAATAGATCAGGGGAGTTCCCGAGCCTTCCAGCACGGTATAGTGGGTAGATGCATCTCCGGGTGTATTAATATTCAAATCTAAAAACTCGACACCCTGTGAATTAAAATACTCTCGTGCTTGTTTGACGTACCCGCATCTGTTATTTCCGTACATGACGGCCAAAGGATACCCTTCCTCGTCAAAATGCGTCATCATGGCATCCTCTTCCTGCTGCGTCAACACTTCCATGCCGTACGCCTCTGCAAGCCTGGATAAAATATCCTGTTTGTTATCCCCCAATGCGACGGTAGTACCGGAGATAATTTTCGGCGCATGGTGGCCACCGGTATAGGATAAAAATTCTTTCTGCCGGCTTTCATCCTGGGAAATATTTATTTCTTCATAGCTGATGTCACGGTAGTCCAGGTAATCCATGGCATTCTCGCAGGGGGGGCAGTTGTCAATTGTGTAAACGATGGTTGTTGGGTCCCCGTTTGCGTCGAAGGCACCTGCTTTGCCGCCAATAATGCCTTGTTTGTACAGAAAAAAGATCCCGCCGATTATGAGGATAAAAATGACCAGCTTTTTCAATTGAAATTCACCTTTTTGATTATCACGTACAGGTCCACCTAGAGGCTAATTACGACACCCCCCTGTTTTATTTTTCGCTTATTTGAGGTTAAAGGGGGCGGTTCTAATTACGATAAATATTGAGTTGGATAAACGTTAAATATAAAAATTTTTAATTATTGTCAATTTTTTTATATTTTTATGATCGTATTTCAAGAAAAAGTTTAGAGATCTCTCCTGTTGGTCGAGATGACAGGCGGAGAGATTGATGCACAAGTGTCATAGAATATTTTTTTGCCTTTAAGGTTTTAAACCCCATCGGAGCGCAGCCGAGACGGGTGCATGAGAGCGGATATAGGACGCCATGCTGTCTGAGCGATAGCGAGTTCAGGGCGTTCCCGCTAACATGTGCCCGGCGAGGGAAGTTTCGCCATCGGCGGAACCGCGAAACGCCGGGGCGGCTTTTCTTTGGTTCGTTTCTTTGTGCCGCACAAAGAAATGAACGAACAAATTTTTAAAATTTTCTGGATTCCGGCCTTCGCCGGAATGACGAGTGGAAGGGTGCAGGTTAGTCCTGCAATTCAGCCGTCCATGCCTCGCATGAGCGCAAGGCTTCTTCAGCCTGAAGCTGTTTCCTTTTCTTTGAGGGAGCTTTAATGGTGGGGCGGGGCAGAAGCCCGAAGTTGGAGTTCATGGGCTGGAAATTTTTAAGCTCTGATTCAACCAGGTGCGCGATCAAACCGCTGATCATGGTTGCAGGTGCTGGCGAGAGAGCGCCTTTGCCCTGCAGGGTGCAGGCTGCCTGCACTCCGGCCCACCAGCCCATGGCGATTGATTCCACGTAACCTTCAACTCCTGTGATCTGCCCGGCAAAGAATATGCGCGGGTTTGTTTTGAGCTGCAGCGTGTTTTGCAGCAGTGCGGGAGCCTGGAGAAATGTGTTGCGATGCAGGCTGCCAAAGCGTGCGAACACGGCCTGCTCAAGGCCGGGAATTTTACTGAACACCCTTTTTTGCTCGCCCCATTTCATGCGGGTCTGAAACCCGACCAGATTGAACAGGGTTGCTTCCGTGTTTTCCTGCCGTAGTTGGAGCACCGCGTAGGGCAGTCTTCCGGTATGCGGGTTTATGAGCCCAACCGGTTTCATGGGCCCGAATGAGAGAGTCTCTTTCCCTCGGCCAGCCATGACTTCAATCGGCATGCAGCCTTCAAATGGTTTCAAGCTTTCAAATTCGCGAAGCTCTGCCTTGTCTGCTTCCAGCACATCATCGATAAATTCGTAGTATTGCTCTTTTGACAGCGGGCAGTTGATGTAGTCGGCTGTGCCCTTGTCGTAGCGCGACGCACGCCAGGCAGCACTCATGTCGATTGAATCGACTTCAACTATCGGGGCGATGGCATCGTGGAAATACAGCAGGTCGCCTCCGACGAGTTTGCTTATATCTTCTGCGAGGGCATCTGAGGTAAGCGGGCCGGTTGCGATTATAATGATTCCCTCAGTCGGGATACTTGTCACCTCTTCGCGCTTGAGTTTGATCAAGGGATGATCTTCAATTGCTTTTGTAATGGCGGAGGAGAATGTATGGCGGTCAACTGCTAGTGCCCCGCCTGCTGGAACCTTGTGTGCGTCTGCTGCAACAAGTACTTGCGAGGCGCACAAACGCAGCTCAGCCTTGAGCAGGCCCGATCCGTTGGTAATGTTGTCGGAGCGAAGCGAATTGCTGCATACCAGTTCGGCTAGACCTTCCATGGTGTGGGCCGGTGAAAACCTTACCGGTTTCATTTCATGCAGTACAACGCGGCAGCCGCGATTAGCTGCTTGCAGGGCAGCCTCGCATCCGGCCAGGCCTGCGCCGATTATTGTAATTGATGACATAAAAATCTTTCTAAAATATTATAAATAATCGGACGCGCGGAAGCACGTCCCTCCAGAAAATTATGAGCTCCTGGAATTTGTGTTATGCCCTAGGTTGCAAGAGGTATTTCTTTTTGGAGGGCCATGCTTTTGCATGGCCGCATGAAATTCAGAGTCTCTTTAAAATAAGTTAGGTATGTTTTTTCTTTGGTTCTCGGAAGTTTGAAATTTTAAAATTGTTATTCCTTAGTTCTCTTTTTTTTTAAGGGTTTTTAACCCATCGGAGCGCAGCCGAGACGGGTGCATGAGAGCGGATATAGGACGCCATGCTGTTTGAGCGATAGCGAGTTCAGGGCGTTCCCGCTAACATGTGCCCGGCGAGGGAAGTTCCGCTGCAAGGCGGAACCGCGAAACGCCAAGGGTGTCTTTTCTTGGGGGTACCCCTTCTTTGGACAGGCAAAGAAGGGGTACAAAAAATCTTACAGTACTTTTTTTCGTTCATTGAGTCAGCCCATTTGGGCTGACAGCTATAGCCCTTTGCTCGGCCAAAGAGCGAAGCGGTCAAGCCTTTCAGGCTTGACTCAAAGCGCCCAGCAGCTGGGCCTTCGGCTCTCCTCGCGAAGAGCACAAACGCGGGGACGTCAAGAATTCGTTCTGCTTCTCGCGAAACTCAGACAGCTTGCCGTCCTTATTCCGCGCCCGCAACCTTCGCTCGGCTGCGCTGCAACGGGATTAAAAACCAATGACATCAAGCCGGAATCCAGGAAATTGACTTATTCTTCTTCTTCGCCGCCGCCCTCTAATGCGCGTGTGTACTTGCACGACTTGTTCGGGCATTTTATCCGTCGGCCCCAGCGCTTGGTAGTGTTCTCAACCAGGAACGGCGATTCGCATTTCGGGCAGTGCTCGTCAATGGGTTTGTCCCAGCTGGCAAATGAACACTTTGGGTACATTGTGCAGCTGTAGAAAATCTTGCCGCGCCGTGATTTCTTTTCAACAACGTCTCCGGCGGAGCATTCCGGGCATTTCACGCCGATTTCAACCGGTTTTACGAGCGGTCGGATAAACTTGCAGTCCGGGTACTTGGTGCAGCCGTAGAACGGGCCGTATTTTCCCTGCCGCAGCAAAAGCGGCGCGCCGCAGGTGTCACATTTTTCATCGGTGGTCTGGGCCGCCGCGCCTTCTTCGCCGTTTTCATTTGTCAGCGGGCGTACATAGCGGCATTCTGGAAATCCGCTGCAGGCAAAGAAGCGTCCGTATTTACCCAGTTTAATGACAAGTTCTTTTCCGCAGTCAGGGCAGATCTCTTCTGTTTTCTCGGTGGTGACATCGGACTTTTTCACTTCCTTGTCCTTGGTGTTGATGAGGTCGATAAAAGGCTTCCACCACTGCAGCACGGCCGGTTTCCATTCGGCCTCACCGCGTGATATTGCATCGAGCTGATCTTCCAGGCGTGAGGTAAAGCCGTAGTCAACGTATTGAGAAAAATGGGTGACCAAAAGGTCGCTTACCACCATGCCGACATCAGCCGGGATAAAGCGTTTTTTGTCAAGACGCACATATTCGCGGTTTTGCAGCACGCTGATAATGCTGGCGTAGGTAGAGGGCCGGCCGATTCCGTATTCCTCAAGCATCTTGACCAGCGATGCTTCGGTAAAGCGCGGCGGCGGCTGGGTAAAGTGCTGGTTGGGTTCAATTTCAAGCAGGTCGAGCTTCTGAGCTGGCTCAAGCACGGGCAGCATGCTCTCGTTTTCCTTCTCGTCGTCTTCCTTGTTGTCCTGGCCTTCGATATAGAGCTGCATGAAGCCCGGAAAGCGGAGGGTCGAACCGGTTGCGCGGAAGGTGTAGCCGGCACCGGCGCTGATATCGGCTGAGACCGAATCAATAATGGCCTGGGCCATCTGGCTGGCAACTGCCCGGCGCCAGATAAGTCCGTAGAGCTTGTATTCATCCGGGGAGAGGGCATGCTTGATGTCATCGGGCAGCTGCCCGGCATCGGTCGGCCGCACAGCTTCATGAGCCTCCTGGGCGTTTTTCGATTTTTTCCTAAAGGTACGCGGCTTATCAAGCGCAAACTCTTTGCCGTATTGGCGAACAATTACGCTGTGAATATCTTTGAGCGCGCTTTCGGCCAGCTCGGTGCTGTCGGTACGCATGTAGGTGATAAGACCGGTGGTGCCGCTGCCCACATCAATACCTTCATAGAGTTTCTGGGCAACCGACATGGTGCGCTTGGTGGAAAAACCCAGCTTGCGCGAGGCTTCCTGCTGCAGGGTGCTGGTAATGAAGGGTGCTGGAGGGGTGCGCTTGATCTGGCGTTTCTTGACGTCGCGCACAACATAATCGGCGTTCTCTAAGCTTTTCAGAACGTCCCTAGCCTGCTCTTCACTGGTAATTGTGAGCTTTTCCAGTTTTTCGCCGCCGGCTTCAATTAACTGGGCCTTGAACGGGCTTTGTTTTTCTTTGGGCGTGAGTTGCGCAACAATGCTCCAGTATTCCTTTTGATCAAAGGCGTTGATGTCTTTTTCGCGCTCGCAGATCAGCCTCAAGGCGACCGACTGCACTCTGCCTGCTGACAAGCCATAGCGGATTTTCTTCCACAGAAACGGGCTTAGGTTGAAACCGACCAAATAGTCAAGCACCACGCGTGCCTGCTGGGCGTCAACCAGGTTGATGGAAAGCTCCGACGGGGTTGCCAGGGCCTCTAGTATGGCCTCTTTCGTGATCTCATGAAAGGTGATGCGCTTGACCTCGGGTATTTTGCGCTTTGTGGGTTTCGCATCCGGCTGAAGGTTTAAGGCTTCCAGCAAATGCCAGGCAATGGCTTCACCTTCGCGGTCAAGGTCAGTCGCGAGATAGAGGGTTTCGACGCCTTTGGCCGCTTTTTTAATATCCTTCAGATATTTGCTGCTGCCCGGCAGGATTTGATACTTGGGGATAACATCATCGCCGATTTCAACCGAGCCCGGCTTGCTCGGCAGGGCCCGGATATGACCCTTGCAGGCCAGCACTGTATAATCTTTTCCTAAAAACTTGGAAATGGTTTTCGCTTTAGCGGGTGATTCGACAATGACCAGTGATTTGCTCATAATTGCTTTCCTGTTCCAGGTTGTTCCAAAACGCACATCTGCTGCGTTGCGTTCATCATTCGTCATTGCAGCGTACGAAACAGTACGCTTCATTCCTCATGACTTCGCGCGCCTTGCATCTGCGCATTTTTTAACAGCCTGTGTAAAAGGTCCTTTTTAACAACTTGTGTTGTATGTCGTTTGTAGTGTTTTCAGACTCAGGTGCTGTGTTTGACAAAATGTTTTCCGGGCAGTTGTTTCACATAACCGCTCAGTTCAAGCTCTAATAGGGCCGAGGAAATCGCGCTGCTGGGCAGACTTGTTTCACATATGAGCCGGTCGATGTGAATCGGCTCGGCGTTCAGCTGATCGTACACGCGCCGGGCCTCGTTGTCCAGCTCATCAGGTGCGGGCACGATTGCGCGCTCGGGCCGGGTGACAGCGCTTATGCCAAGCGCTTCAATGATATCCCGGCCGGATTCGACCAAGGCGGCACCGGAGCGGATAAGCTGGTTTGCACCCTTGGTCTTGTATGAATATATAGAGCCCGGTACGGCAAACACGTCGCGTCCCTGCTCAAGGGCTAGCCGGGCCGTGATCAGGGATCCACTTTTGGGTCCGGCCTCAACCACCAGGATACCGCGCGCCAGACCGCTGATGATGCGATTGCGGGCCGGGAAATGATAGCTGTCGGGTTCGGTGCCGGGCGTGTATTCCGAAACAATTGCGCCTGTGCGCGCTATTTCGTTATACAGGCGCCGATTTTCCGCAGGGTAGCACACATCGACTCCGCAGCCAAGCACAGCTATTGTGCGGCCCTTGGACGCGAGTGCGCCCCGGTGAGCGGCCGAGTCAATGCCTGCTGCCATGCCGCTTACGATTGTCAGCCCGCTTCTGGCAAGCTCGCGGCTGATATCAGTTGCAGCGCGAAGGCCGTAGTCTGATGCCCGGCGCGACCCCACAACCGCTATTGCGCTGCAGTCTTCGGGCTCAAGCTTTCCGCGTATATATAATAAAGGCGGCGGATCGTAGATATTCTTGAGCGTTTGCGGGTATTCCGGCTCGTTGTAGGTAACAATCCGTATATCAGAGTCTGCGAGTTTTTTCAGTTCGTGCTCAATTTCAGGGTTTTTCGAGCTGCTGCGCAGGGTCGCAATGATTTTAGAGGATATCCCGGCAATTTCTGCAAGCTTTTCGGAGGGCGCAGCAAAAATGCGCTCAGGTGTGCCGAATGCTTCAAGCAGGTTTTTACAGGCGACATTGCCGATGCCTGGAGTCAGGCGCAGGGCAATCCAGTCGTGAAGTTCGCTGTGCACGCTAGGTGCTCCTTATTTGTTTAACGACACAAAATTTGTACTACGCCTCAAAGGGCTGTTGAAAAGTATTTTTTATAGGAGTTTTCAACAGCCTGTTGAGCAGAAAGCACGATTTTTAGCGGTGACAGGAAAAAAAGTCAAGAAATAAAAATTTCAGGCTGCCCAAAAGCGCCCATCTGCTGCGTTGCGCTCATTATATTTAGTCGTTGAGATGTACAAAAAAATTCATACCCCTTCTTTGGACAGGCAAAAAAGGGGTATGAAATAATCTCTTAAAAACTTTTGTTGATACTTTCTTTGCGCGCTCCAAAGAAAGTATCCAAAGAAAAGGTGCCCAGCAGCTTGGCCTTCGGCTCTCCTCGCGAAGAGCACGAACGCGGGGTCGTCAAGAACTCATCCCGCTTCTCGCGGGACTCAAACAGCTTGTCGCCCTTTCTCCGCGCCCGCACACTTCGCTCGGCTGCGCTGCAACGGGTTTTAAAACCCTAAAACCTTTTAATTCCAGCCATCATTTTTTGAGCCTTTGATTCTAAGTTTTTTAACCCATCGGAGCGCAGCCGAGACGGGTGCATGAGAGCGGACATAGGACGCCATGCTGTCTGAGCGATAGCGAGTTCAGGGCGTTTCCGCTAACATGTGCCCGGCGAGGGAAGTTCCGCCGCAAGGCGGAACCGCGAAACGCCAAGGGTGTCTTTGAGTCAATCATAGATTGACCGCTACGCTCTTGGGGGTACCCCTTCTTTGGACAGGCAAAGAAGGGGTACAGAAAATCTTATAGTACTTTTTTTTGTTCGTTTCTTTGGACCGAACAAAGAAATGAACAAATAATTTTTTACTGGAAGTTTGGTTTTTAGGATTTGAGATTAAAGAGACGGCAGGCATTTGCTCCGGTGTGCTCAATAACGTCTTTAACGCTGGTGTTTTTCAGTTCAGCTACCTTTTCAGCTACAAAGCGAACATAGGCCGGTTCATTGCGCTTACCGCGATGCGGCACCGGGGTCAGGAAGGGGCAATCGGTTTCAACTAGGAGGTGCTCAAGAGGTATGTTTTTGACGACATCGTGAATCTGGGCGGCATTTTTAAAAGTGACCGTACCCGGAATTGATATCAGGAAGCCAAGATCAATACAGTCGCGGGCCATGGCAGCGTCGCCTGAGAAGCAATGCAGCACTCCTCCGCAGGTAGGTTTTTCTTCCCGTAAAATTTCCATGGTTTCGCTGTGCGCTTCGCGGTCGTGAATGACAACCGGCAGTTTTAGGCTTTCAGCCAGGTCAAGTTGGGCGCGAAACGCGCGAATCTGGTCTTCGCGCGGGCTGCGGTTGCGAAAGAAATCAAGCCCCATTTCTCCAAGGGCGACCACCTCAGGCTCTTTTGCGTGTTTTTCAAGGAAATCAAGCGCAGCCAGATCAAGATGTGAGGCATTGTGGGGGTGGATACCGATGGCGGCAGAAATAAAGGAATGCTTGCGCGCGATTTCAAGCGCCCGGCGGCATTCCTTCAATCCGATACCAATGGTAATGATGCGCTCGACGCCATTGGCGCGGGCACGTTCAATTACGGCTTCGCAGTCCTGTTTGAATTCGGATAGGTCCAAATGAGCGTGGGTGTCGATTAGCATACTGTCTTTCGTCCTTTTGCCGAAAGGCTGCTCCAAAACATCCGTCTGCTGCGGTGCGCTACACGCGGTGTACGAAACAGTACGCCTCATTCCTCATGACTTCGCGCGGCTTGCATCCGGGCATTTTTGAACAGCCTTTTAACTTGTAGTTTTTCTAGGCTTTAAAGCCTTTATTACTTAGTTCAAATTTTTTAATGTTTTGGTTTTTCTAACCCCATCGGAGCGCAGCCGAGACGGGTGCATGAGAGCGGATAAGGACGCCATGCTGTTTGAGCGGCAGCGAGTTCATGGCGTTCCCGCTAACATGTTCCCGGCGAGGGAAGTTTCGCCATCGGCGGAACCGCGAAACGCCAGGGGCGGCTTTTCTTTGGTTCGTTTCTTTGTGCCGCACAAAGAAATGAACGTATTATGTTAAAGATTCCCTGTTGCTAAAACTTAACTTTTGGCGGGGCAGCTGCTTCAGCCGGTGCCTCGTAGAATTCCGCTTTTTCAAAATCAAAGTAATCGGCAATCAGGTTTGAGGGGAATTTGCGCACAGCAACATTTAACGCTTTAACCGCTTCGTTGTAGCGGCGCCGGGCAACCGCGATGCGGTTTTCCGTTCCGGCCAGTTCATCCTGCAGGCGAAGAAAATTCTGGTCGGACTTGATGTCGGGATAGCGCTCAACCACCACCATCAACCGGCTCAGGGCCGAGGTGAGCTGGTTATTGGCCTCGATTTTTTGAGGAACAGTGCTGGCGCCGGCTACTTTTGAACGCGCCTCGGTCACACCGATAAAAACTTCTTTTTCCTGGGTCGCAAAGCCCTTGACGGTTTCAACCAGGTTGGGAATCAGGTCAAAGCGGCGCTGCAGCTGGGTGTCAACCTGCGACCAGGATTCCTTGACGCCTTCATCAAGTGTAACCAGATTGTTGTAGGTACCGCATCCTGAAAGCGTTACGCACAGGTAGAGTGCAGTTCCAATCGTTAGTACGTTGCGTAGTATTTTTTTCATAGTGTGTTCCTCCGTATGTTGTTACAGCGTGGTATCGTTTTTTTACGAGGTTGTTTTCGTGTCGGTCTCATCAAGGCTGTCCACAGCCAGGGCCAAACGGCGTACCTCTTCAATGTAGCGCTCCATGAGCGTAATTGCTTCGTTTGTGTTCGGGCGAATCTTTTCGTCCCGGACAGCGTAGAGCTCAGCGAACAGGCTGCGATTTAAACTGAGCAGTTCCTGCATGGTGTTCAGAAGGTTTTCGCGACTTTGTTGTGCGGGTTTTCCATGCAGATGAATAACCCCCTGAAAAATTGCTAAAAACGTGGGCAGGGAGCGCGTTATTAAATCCTTAATACGGCCTTTGTTGCCTGCGGTACCCAGAAACTGTTCGCGTAGCTGCAGCAGCTTGCCCTTGAGTTCGCGCTCGCATTGCAGGCGCAGCATATGGCGGTCAAACACGAGGTTCTTGAGCGGATCTTCTCCGCGCAGGACTTGATATGCGGCCTGAAAGTTCAGCATTTCAATGGGAAAGGTGTCAAGCGAGGTTTCAATATAGGCGCGGGTCAAAAACAGCGGTGTTGCTACGGCGCGGCGGCTCCATTTTTCAGTCAGCTTCAGGGCTTTGCCAAGCCGGGAGATACCGGTGTCCGTGAGCAGCAGCATGAAGTTAATATCTGATTTTTTGGGAATATATTCTCCGCGCGCGCAACTGCCGTAGAGAATAACGCTGAGAAGATCCGGGCCAAAGAGCTCTTCATAGTCGGCGCAAAAGGGCTCGAAAATTTCTTCAGGATTCTTAGGTATCTTTGACATCATAGTTTTTCTCCGATATTTTTAAGTAGGCTTTTGAAAAACACCCATCTGCGGCGTTACGCTTATCATTCGTCATTGCAGCGTACGAAAAAGTACGCCTCATTCTTCATGACTTCGCGCGTCTTGCATCTGAGCATTTTTGAACAGCCTGTAAAACTGTAGCTCTTGTTCTTAAAGTTTTAAGACCCGTTGCAACGATGCCGAGCCGGGTGCATTAGCGCGGATTAGGGCGCCAAGCTGTTTGAGTCCCGCGAGAAGCGGGACGAGTTCTTGACGTTCCCGCGTGCGTGTGCTTCGCGAGGAGAGCCGAAGGCCAAGCTGCTGGGCGCCTTTTCTTTAATTCGTTTCTTTGGAGCGAGCAAAGAAATGAACAGATCATTTTTAAACAGCTTGCAATTTTTAGCTGTTCGTTAAAATCCTCTTCCTGCTCCACCACCACCGGAAAGTCCGCCGCCGAAGCCGCCGAACCCGCCGCTGAATCCACCTCCACCGCCTCCGCCACCGCGTCCGCCGGACAGGGCAATAAGGAGTATAAAGGGCAGCATGCGCCGGCCTGAGCGTGTGCTCATCAGTATTACGAAAATAATAATCAGCACCAGCAGGGACAGCGGGCTGGCCCGCCGCCTGCCAACACCGCGCTGTTGGGAAGAAGCCTGTATCTGGCCGGTAAGCTCAATGCCAGCATCCTTTGCAATGACCTGGCCGACAGCGGCCATGGCATTGAACAGACCATCCTCAAAGCGATCCTGTTTGAGCAGCGGTACAACATAGCGGTCAAGAATGTTTCCCACCAGTCCGTCGGGCAGGATGCCTTCAACGCCGAAGCCGGTTTCAATGCGCACCCGGCGCTCCTCTACGGCCAGCATGATCAGCACGCCTTTGTCTTCACCTTTTTTGCCGATTCCCCAGGCCTCGAAGAGTTCATTGGTGAATTGATCCGGGTCCTGTTCGTCAAGGGACTTGAAAACTCCCACAACAACGGCTGTACCGGTTTTTTGCAGGATTTCAGCTGCCAGGCCTTCCATGCGCGCTTGAGCCCCCGCGGAAAGCACGCCTGCAAAATCGTTCACAGCTCCGCGAGGCGCGGGAAAGGCGCTATGTGCCTGTGGTGCCCCGCTCAAAGCTGTAAGGCAGGCCAGCAAACAGGCCAGCAACAGTGTGTTTTTTAAGCGCGGTCGTGAGGTATGGGTAGTTTGTTTATTCATAGGCTATCACTATAACCACCCCCAAGGGATAAGTCAACGAAACCCCCGATTTAATATGCTTTTACGGGGTAATCCTGCGCAGCACAGTCGTGCTGAGGGCCTTTTTGAGTTGACACTTTTGCCGCGCTCAATTATACTAATACGTTTGTTGGAGAGAGTATTTTTACCATACTTTATTACATATTTATTGGAGGATCATGACATGGCAAAATGGGCTTTTCTTTTTCCCGGACAGGGCTCTCAGAGTGTAGGAATGGGCAAGGAGCTTAAGGACAATTTTAAGGTTGCTGCGGATGTGTTTGCCGAGGCCGATGAGGCTTTGGGCGAAAGTCTGTCAACAATGTGTTTTGAAGGCCCCGAAGACGCGTTGAAACTCACTGCCAATACTCAGCCGTGCATTTTGGCGGTTAGTATCGCGGCTCTGCGCGTGGTGCAGCAGGAAACCGGGCTTGTGCCCGCGGTTGTGGGAGGCCACAGTCTTGGCGAATACAGCGCGCTGGTGGCATCAGGTGCCCTGACTTTTGCTGATGCCGTACGGGTGGTGCGCAAACGCGGTACGTTTATGCAGGAAGCCGTTCCGGTCGGCGTGGGCGGCATGGCCGCAATACTTGGCATGGATACCGCTAAGGTCGAGCAGATCTGCATAGATGTTGCGCAGGGCGAGCATGTTGCACCGGCTAATTATAACTGTGCCGGCCAGATCGTTATTTCCGGCCATATTGAAGCCGTTAAGCGGGCTGCTGCCAAGGCAGAGGCCGAAGGCGCTAAGCGTGCCGTGATGCTGCCGGTCAGCGCTCCTTTTCACAGCACACTGATGAAGCCGGCCGCGGACAGGCTGCTGACCGAAGCACTGGATCCGATTTCTGTCGGTGAGTTGGGCATTCCGGTTCTCTCCAATGTACTGGCTGATTTTTACCCGGATCCCGCAGAGGTTAAAGGGCTGCTTGCCCGTCAGGTAAACTCACCGGTTCGCTGGATTGAGGAAATGGAGAAAATGATGGCTGCGGGTGTTGATCGGGCTCTGGAAGTCGGACCCGGCAAGGTACTCTGCGGTCTGATGCGCAAAATCAGCCGTGATGTCAGCATGAAAAACGTTGAGAACATGGAATCACTTAAAGATCTCAGCGCTGCGTTGTAAGACTAGTATTACGTAAAGCAAGGGCCGAAGTATGTGAACTGCATGCCTCGGCCCTTTTTTGTTTTAGCGTTTTTTTACCAACATTTTATTTATATTTCTAGCCATTGTGAACTAACAGGCTTTTGGAGGGACGCGCTTCTGCGCGTCCGTTTGACAGACACATGCGGCCACGACAAAGCGTGGCCCTCCAATATCTCTCCCTTTGGTCGAGATGACAGGCGATCGGATTATTTTGTAGTTTTTTTGCCCTTGGTTTTAAGGTTTTAAGCCCCATCGGAGCGCAGCCGAGACGGGTGCATCCTTTCTTGGGGGTACAGAAAATCTTATAGTACTTTTTTTCGTTCATTTCTTTGCTCGCTCCAAAGAAACGAACCAAAGAAAAGGCGCCCAGCAGCTTGGCCTGCGGCTCTCCTCGCGAAACATTTGTTAACGGGGGCGTCAAGAACTCGTTCCGCTTCTCGCGAAACTCAGACAGCTTGCCGCCCTGTATCCGTGAATAAACGCTTCGCTCGGCTACGTTGCAACGGGTTTAAACCCCCTCACCCCAACCCTCTCCCACAAGGGGAGAGGGAGCGCTTATCGCTCGTCCCTAGAGTTGCAGAGGGGGCGATTATCCTTCGTCCAAGCTCTATCCTACAGGTGGTGATTGGGGCCTATGTTTTCCCCTCCCTTGAGGGGAGGGGATTAAGGGGAGGGTGCGTATAGAATACAGCCGTAGTGTGGACTGAAAAATCCCTGGATGCCGGCTTTCGCCGGCATGACGAAAAGAGACCTGGAATATGTATGGCTAAAATAAAAAGAAATCTGCTCCCGCCCTTAGGGTGCCTCTATGTTTCTTTGCAGCAGGTGCCAGCTCTTCAGAATAGTGAGTGCTGTTTCCAGAGGCGGATCTATGAGCTCGGGTTGCTCCTTTGAATCCTCAGGCGTCTTTTGCTCAGCCTTCTTGGCATCGTCTTTGGGAAGGTCATTCTTACCGTTTTTAAATTTCCGGACAATATCTTTTTCGCGAACGAATGAGGGGTCTTTTTCCTTGCTTGGTTGCAAGTCAATGCGGTCATGCACGATAATGTCGGGCGTGATGCCTTTTTCCTGGATGGAGCGATGATTCGGGGTGAAATATTTAGCCGTGGTGATGCGCAGACCAGAGCCATCGCTTAAGGGAATGACGGTCTGAACGGTTCCCTTGCCGAAGGTTTGGGTTCCGACGATAAGAGAGCGTTCGTGGTCCTGCAGGGCTCCGGCCACAATCTCAGAGGCGCTTGCGCTGCCGGCGTTTACGAGCGTGACCATGGGGTAGGTTCGCGCGGGATCATTTTTGTGAGCCAAAAACTGCATTTTTTGATTTGCATGTCGCCCCTCGGTAGTAACGATCAGGCCATCATCCAGAAATTCATCAGAGACTTTGACGGCCTGGTCAAGCAGGCCTCCGGGATCGCCGCGCAGATCAAGGATCAGGCCCATGAGCGCGGGTTCACGTTCATCAAATTTGCGCAGGACCTTTTTGCACTCGCGGGCGGTATTTTCCTGAAACTGGGCTATGCGTAGATATCCGTACTGCTCATCGATGACTTTGGAGCGCACGCTTATGATTTTGATGATGTCGCGCTCAAGCGTGAACTCCCGCGGTTCAGGAAACCCTTCGCGCATAATGTGAATGCTGACAGAAGTCTTGGGCTTGCCGCGCATTTTTTTTACCGCATCCATGAGGCTCATGTTCCTGGTCGACTCCCCCTCAATTTTGACAATGCGATCGCCGGTTTTAAGACCGGCCCGAAAGGCCGGTGTGTCCTCAATCGGTGAAACAATTGAGAGGACGTCGTCCTTGATGGTGATTTCAATGCCAAGTCCCCCAAACCGTCCCTTGGTTTCGACCTGCATTTCGCGGTAGATATCAGGCGGCATGAATGAGGAATGCGGGTCCAGGTTCGATACAATGCCCTCAATCGCGTTATACATTGCTTCCTGCAGGTCAACGTCGTCAACGTAGTTTTTTTGTATCAGCGCCAGGGCATCGGAGAAGATTTTAAGGTGCTCATAATTTTCATATTTTTTGGCACTCAGACTTGAGAGAGTGCCGTCAACAAGGATCAGGCAGAGCACAAGCGCGACAGTCAGCGAGAGAGCAGTTTTTTTATGCATACGTAACTCCTGCGTATGAATTGGATATCTTTGCTAAACAGTATAGCCGATAATGCCGGCGGCAGGCAAACCCAAAAACAGCACGTGCCTGCAGGGTGCTATGTATTGCCCCCTTTTTTTAGCCATTTTAGAGGGTTTTGAGGTTTGCCGTGAAGCCTGATTTCAAAATATAGGCCTGCACCCTTGAGTGAATTCGTATCGCCCACCTTCGCGATGGTCTCACCGGCAAAGACGACATCATCAACCTTTTTAAACAGTTGGGAGGCGTGCGCAGACAGGCTGTAGTAATGCTCGCCATGGTCCACAATAATCATAAGCCCGTAGCCTTTGAACCAGTCGGCGAATATGACTCTGCCGTCATGCACAGCCTTCACAGGTTTGCCGACAGGTGCTTTGATGGTAATGCCTTTTTGATAGGTGTAGGTTTTTAGCTCGGGATGTTCTGTGCGGCCGAACCGGCTGGTGATTTTACCCTTGACCGGGAAAGCAAGCTTGCCGCGTCTTTTGGAAAAGCGCACGCCGGACGACGTGTATTTCTTTTTTTTGCCGGGCAGTGTGTCAATGACCTTCTGCAGTTTTTTGGAGTATGTTTCCAGCTCTTTGAGTGCTTTGCGCTGCAGGGATTTTTCCCGCTGTATTTTATTAAGGTGCGTTGAGCGCTGCTGTTGGGTGTTTTGGATCTGGGTGCGTTTTTCAGCTATCCGGTCGCGTGCTGCAATGAGTTGTAATTTGCGCGTCTGCAATTCGGACTCAAACCTGCGCTGCCGCTCAAGTCGTGCAAGCGAGCGGCTTAGCAGGGCATGATCACGCTGCACGATTAGGCCGAGCGCTTGTTCCGTCCTGACTAAATCGTTATAGCTGTGGCTCGAAAGCAGAATGCGTAGTCCGCTGCGGCGGTAGTACTTATACAGTGCGCTGAGGCGTTGCTGCACTACCTCTCCCTGTTGGCCGGAATCCTGCTCCAGAGTCTGCATGCGTGTGCGCGTTGCGCGGATGTCGTCCTGCAGCTGCTTGATTTCTCCGGCGATAGTGTCGTAATCCCGGCTCTCCTGCAGCAGTCGTTTTTCGATTTCATTCAGGCGGCCGATGACTTCAGCTTCTTCTTTTTCGACCTGTTTGAGCTTTTTTTTCTGTTGTTTTATCTTGTCGGTAACATCCTGCAGCGAGGCGGAATTGGACTGAGCGTGCGCGGTTGGGCAGTGCACAAGCGGAGTGCTCAGCAAAAGACAGCATATCAGGAGATGAACGATTACCGGCATGATTAATTATAGTGCGCGTCAAGACGGTTTACTGAAAAGAAGCTGCCTGTGAGTCCAAGCAGCGCGCCTGCCGTAATAACGACCGCTGCCATCGGCCAGTCCAGAAAGACGTAATTGCCGGATCCGAGGTAGAAATGCAAGAGGGTGGCAAGATTGTCCATGGCCAGCGTTTCAACACCTATGATAATCAGCAGGGCTATGGCAGCACCGCAGGCACCCTGCAGGGCTCCTTCCAGCCAGAAGGGGAACTTGATCATCAAGCTGCCGGCGCCTATTAGTTTCATGATTTCGATTTCATCGCGACGGCTGTAAACCATCAATCGGATGGTGTTGGCAATGATACAGTAGGTGAATATGATTAAAAATACGCCAAGCACCAGGCAGAGAAGACGCGCCAGTTCAAAAAACGCGACGAAGCCTTCCAGCCAGCGCTGTCCGTATTCGATGTCGGCTATGGGCGGTGAGCGTGTAATGTCGGCTACAAAAATTTCTACGGCCTCGGTTGTGAGATAGGGCTTGCGCAGTTTGATTTCAAGCGATGCGGGCAGGGGGTTGTTTGGCAGGCCGAACAAAATGCCGTCCTGTCCATCGAGTGAACCCTGCAGAAGGGTGAGAGCTTCTGCAGGTGAGACACGGGTAATGTGTTCAACTTCGGGCCGCGCTGCAAGTTCCTGCTGTACCCGTTCCATTTCCTCCGGTTCGGCGCTCATCTCGAAATAGACGATGATTTGCAGCTGATCGGCCCAGGTCTCCATGAAGGCGGACAGGTTGAGCAGCAGCAGCAGCATTGAGATACACAGCGTGAACATAACGGTAATGGTTGAGGTTGTAATAAGGCTGAGCGCCAGGTTGCGGTACAGGTTCTGGAATGCGCTTGCGATACAGTAGCCAAATTGGGTGATGGCTTTAGCAGGGCTCAATTGAATGCCTCCTGCTTAAATGTATGACGGTGTTTGAAAACTGTGCAGCCATTTCGGGGTTATGCGTCGCGATCACGATGGTGGTGCCGCGTGCATTGATGGCTTTGAACAGTTTCATGATATCCTGGGCAAGCTGCGGGTCAAGGTTGCCGGTCGGTTCATCAGCCAGCAGCAGGCGCGGGTTGTTGACAATGGCACGGGCAATAGCGACCCGTTGCTGTTCTCCTCCGGAAAGGCACGGCGGCAGGGCATCTTTTTTCTGCAGCAGGCCGACCCACTTTAATGTCTGCCAGACCTTTTTTTTAATGGTTCTGCGGTTGACCCCCATAATTTCAAGCGCGAAGGCCACATTTTCAAATACGGTTCTGTTGTCAATCAGTTTGAAATCCTGAAATACAACTCCGATGCTTCGGCGCAGCGCTGGTATGGTCGAGGGCTTCATGCGGCTGATATTGACGCTGTTGGCGATAATTTCACCCGAGCTTGGGCGTTCCGCGCAAAACATCATTTTGAGCAGGGTTGTTTTGCCCGCGCCGCTGGGGCCGGTAATAAACACAAAGTCGCCCTTGTTTATTTTGAAACTGACATCTACCAGGGCCGGTATTGCGTTATTATAGTATTTTGATACTTGATGAATGTGAATCATAATTATTAGCAAATAAATATATATCTGTTTCTTTTACGTAACTTTTCAGCTCTTTAGCATATCGGTTTTTACAGGGCAATGCTTGAGGCTTTTAGGCCTCAGGTTGTTGAAAAACGCCCGTCTGCTGCGTTGTGCTGATTATTTTTTATTGTATAGCCGTAGGATTGAATCGTAAAGCGTGTCCATCGTTGTTGTTATTTCGGTTCTGGAGGGACGCGCTTCTGCGCGTCCGTTCGACAGTTACATGTGGCCACGACAAAGCGTGGCCCTCCAAGATCTCTCCCGTTGGTCGAGATGACAGGCAAATAGGTTGTTTCTTTATAGTCTTTTTTATTTTAAGGTTTTAAAACCCGTTGCAGCGCAGCCGAGCGAAGTGTGCGGGCGCGGAAAAAGGGCGGCAAGCTGTTTGAGTCCCGCGAGAAGCGGGACGAGTTCTTGACGTTCCCGCGTGCGTGTGCTTCGCGAGGAGAGCCGAAGGCCAAGCTGCTGGGCGCCTTTTCTTTGGTTCGTTTCTTTGGAGCGAGCAAAGAAATGAACATAAAAAATATTTTAAGATTTTAAAACCCCTCACCCCGACCCTCTCCCACAAGGGGAGAGGGAGCGATTATCGTTCATCCAAAATCTTTCTTACAGGTTGCGATTGAGGTGTATGTTTTCCCCTCCCTTGAGGGGAGGGGATTAAGGGGAGGGTGCATATAGCAGACGAATGTTTTTCAGCGGCTTGCCAAAGCGTCCGTGATATCGGTCTCAGGTATAACGCCTTCCCGCACGAGTCGAAACGGTTTTTGGGAGATATCATAAACTGTTGAGGGCACGCTGCCCGGGGATGGTCCGGCATCAATAACGATATCGGCTTGCTCAAGAATATCAGCGGAAATCTCACTGATAGATGTCGGGTTGGGCCCGCCGCTGAGATTTGCGCTGGTAGAGGTGATGGGTAGGCCGCAGGCCGACATAAGGTGGGCAGCAGCTGCGCTGCTGGACACGCGGCACCCCACTGTTTGGCCCCCGCCGGTTACAAGATCCGACAGGTCAGCGGCAGCCGGCACGACCAGGGTAAGCGGACCGGGCCAGAAGCGCTCTGTGAGAATCTGCGCCTCAGGAGGCGCGTGGATGCTGATGCGCTGCAGGTCGTCTGCCCGTGGCAGCAGCAGCAGTACCGGTTTGTTTTTATTACGGTTTTTGAGATTAAACAGGCGCTGCAGGGCCCGTTGGTCGTCGAAGCGAACACCGATGCCGTAGACGGTCTCGGTCGGATACACCGCGATGCCTCCCTGCATAATAATGCGCGCGGCAACGTGCAGGGCCTGTTCGTTTGGGTTGTTTGGGTCAATGGTTATGACGGTCATGGCCGGCTCTCTATTTTTCGTACTGCTGTACGTCTGAAGAAACTGACGGAAGAGTATTTTTCTCCCGTGTTTGATAGTATGTGAGTGAGATGCGGCTGGAAAAAATTACAGGGTTGCGTCAGCCGTTCCCCTGGGCAGTACGTCTTTGATGTCGAACAGCACCGACTGAGGCTTCTGAAGGCGGCGGATACCCTCAACCCCCATCTCGACAAACTGTTGGTGCGCAACAGCGACAATAACGGCATCATACTGTTTTGATGGAACATCTCGCAGCGTTGTAACACCGTATTCGTGATCGGCCTCGGCGGGATTGACCCAGGGGTCATAAATATCGACATGAGCGCTGTAGTTTTGAAGTTCGCGAACAATGTCAATGACGCGGGTGTTGCGGATGTCGGGGCAGTTTTCCTTAAACGCAAGCCCCATGACCAGGACGTTGGAGTCGACTACATGAATGCGCTTGCGAGTCATCAGCTTGATAACCGTATCCGTTACGTAGAGCCCCATGGTGTCGTTAATGCGACGACCGGCGAGGATGACTTCGGGATGATAGCCTATTTCCTGTGCCTTGTACGTGAGATAGTAGGGATCGACTCCAATGCAGTGTCCGCCGACGAGACCGGGCCTGAACGGCAGGAAGTTCCACTTGCTGCCGGCGGCTTCGAGTACCTCCAGGGTATTGATGCCGAGGCGATTGAAGATCAGGGAAAGTTCGTTGATCAAGGCGATGTTGACGTCCCGTTGGGTGTTTTCAATGACCTTGGCAGCCTCGGCTACTTTGATGCTGCTTGCCCGATGTGTGCCCGCCGTGATGATGGTGCCATACAGGGTGTCAACGTACTCGGCTGTTTCGGGCGTAGATCCCGAGGTGACTTTTACAATGCCGGTTACCCGATGCTGTTTGTCGCCGGGGTTGATCCGTTCGGGACTGTAGCCTGCAAAGAAGTCGGTGTTGAAGCGTAGGCCTGAAGCGCGCTCGATAATGGGTATGCAGTCATCCTCGGTGCAGCCCGGATACACCGTTGATTCGTAAATCACTACGTCGCCTTTTTTAATGACCCTTCCGAGTAATTCGCTTGCCCGGTGCAGCGGTGTGAGGTCGGGGCGTTTATGCTCGTCGATGGGAGTAGGAACTGTGACGATATAGGTGTTGTATTCTTCGAGCTGAGCTGTGTCGCTCGCGTAGCGCAGCATGGTCGCGGAGGCGAGTTCGGCGCTGTCCAGTTCAAGTGTGCGGTCCCGGCCGCTGTTGAGTTCTTGTATGCGTTCGGTATTGATATCAAAGCCCAGAGTTGGAAAATGTTTGCCGAATTCAACCGCTAGCGGGAGGCCCACATAGCCGAGCCCGATAATAGCTATTTTTGTGTTGGAGATCTGTAACATATTGATTCCTTGGTAAAGATTATTTTTGAACGGGGCAAGTATAGGAAGTGTGCACATACCTGTCAATACAAAGTTTGCCAATTGCTTCGTCTGGATTGTGCAGTCGTTCGGTACGCAGTGCAGCGAGTGTTATTTTACTACAGAAGCCCCGGGACATTTTTATTGACTTGCCAGTGGGCTTTTCCTATAGTTACCGAACGTGAAAGTGAAATTTTACCCGAGACATGCAGTACAGGAGACGCATCGATGAAACAAGCTATAGTATTTGCAATTGCTGTTGCAATCGTTTTGACAGGTTCACAGACATGCCGTGCCCAGGACGCATCATGGGAGAACGGCGGGCCGAAGTATATTTATGTAAAGCCGATCAAAAAATCGCCTTTTCATATGCCGTATGATAAAACGCTTAAGTGCGTTGACTGCCATAAGTGGGACGGTGTCGATGCCTATACGTCGGCAACCATGGCGCTGAAAAAAAGCAAAAAGGGTCGATTGCCGCAGCCGGTCATCAAGCAGGCTGTACTTGAAACCCTGAAGGGAACCGGTGATTATCGTGAAATGTACACCATAGCTACCGCGTTCAATAATGAGCCCCTTGCAACCTGTATGGAGTTCACGCTTGACCCCGAGACCTTTACTCTGGTTGCCTCTTCGGAGAAACAGACCGAAAAGCTTTTTCACATTGCCGCCAATCCCAGGGTGTCGATGGTCTACGTAAAGCAGCGCGATGATTATAGTTATTTTACCGATCCCCTGGGCGTGCAGATTAATGGAAAAGCCGTGCAGTTGAAATACGGTGATCCCGGTTTCGATGAGGCGGCAATTATTTGCCTTGATTCGACCATGAACCATATGCCCGAAGCAATGAAGGCGAAAATGTCGCGTGAAGCCATGTTGGCCGTTGTTAACAAAAACCAGCTGATCACCAAAATTATTCCTGAGCGAATCGTAATCACCAGCGGTGATTTCATTCGGCAGGGCCTGCACAGAAAACAGATATGGGAAGTTGAAAAATAGAGTCCTTCTTTGCGGGTATCAGGAAGTTTTAAAAAAGCAAAGCTTTATTAGACGGTCGGCTTGAATACGCGGCCGTTTATCTCAATCTCACCGGGCCCGACGGGCTGGCGCCGCGGGCGTGACACCTCAAACCCCGTATCAGATATAATCTTAAGCGCACATCCTGACTTTGGTCCTCCTGCGGCGGCCCAGCGCTGTGCTGTGTCGATGTTGTGTTCAACGACTTGATGGCAGCCCAGTTCATTGGCCGCCATGAGATGCTCAAGCGCTTCCCGCAGATTGCCCTGCCTGGCCGCAGTGCAGGCCAGCAGGTTGCGGCACAGGCCCGGCAGCGGGTGATCGGCATCAAGCGCCTGATGGGCGGCCTGCTCAGCTGCTTTACACTCCCCCGCGCGTAGCAGGGCATCAGCCAGATCCAGATGCGCGAGCGCAAGATCCGGAAACAGTCGTACACCTTCACGGCACTCACTGACACTCAGGCGTTTAACCTGCTGCAGCCCGCTGTTGTGCAGCAGCCAGTCTCGAAGCTCCTCGGCTTTGGATCTATTGTTTGTGGCCAGGGGTTGCAGCTCAAAAAAAGTATCTGTAAAAAAACACTGCGGGCCGCAGGCGCCGCTTTGAATCGCGCGCTCCCATTCGCGTGTTCCCGGCAGCAGGGTGAAGGGGTTGAAAATAGCCTCGGTCGGTCCGGCTTCACGAATAAAGGTGAGGCTTTGCTGCAGGGTTGCCATGGTTTCGCCGGGGCTGCCTACGATCATGTAGTAGCGAATCGGTAATCCAACTTGGCGGGTAAGCCGGGTTGCTGTCTGTACCGCGGCGGGGGTGATGTTTTTGTTTAGCCGTTTTAAGATGTTTGGCGCGGCGGATTCAACCCCGAGGCTGATACGCTGGCATCCGGCCCTGCGCATAGCTCTTAGCAGTTCTTCATCCAGAACGTCGGCTCGTGTGTCGCAGCTCCAGGCAATGTTCAGTTTCCGCTCGCGAATACCTTGGCACAGGTCCAGGGCCCGTTGCCGGTTGGCGGTAAAGGTCTCATCCTTGAAGGCTAGTGCACGTTGGCCATGCTCGTTTACCAGGGTTTCCAGCATATCAAGGACATACTCTGCTGAGTGTGTGCGGCAGCCCCGGCCCCAGAGCGCGCTGGAGGCGCAAAACGAACAGTCCCACGGACAGCCGCGCGCGCTCAGCACGATGTGGTCATCGAAATAGCGCACGGGCGGAACCAGACGGTCGAGATTATCAATCAGCTCACGCGGCCCGGCGCTGCGCGGCCCATTACCTGTGTTCCAGGCAGTGCCGGCAATCCCGTGTGTCGTCTTCCCGTTTTCAATCCGGCTGATGAGTTCCATGAGCGTTTGCTCGCCTTCGCCGATCACAATTGTGTCGATCGAGCTGCAATGCGTGAGTATTTCGTGCGGAAGGGTTGAGGCATGCGGGCCGCCCACCGTGATGTGCGCCTTTGGGTGCAAGCGCCGGATCAATTTCGCCAGCATCAGGGTGCCGCGGCGGTTCTGAGTAAAGCAGCTCAGCCCGTACAGATCCGCTGCAGTCTTCTTGATAATATGCTCAATGTCCTGCCAGGCAAACGTAAAGAGGTTGAGTACACGCACGTCATGTCCGGCTGCGCAGGCCTGCGCGGCAAGACTCAGTAGACCCATCGGGATATGTTCACTGTCTCCGCGAAGGCATTGTTCAGAGCGCAGGCCGGGCGGAGCCCCGTCCTGGCCGAAGGTAGCGGTATCACCCTTAGGGGCCAGTTTCCAAGGTGGAGGATATATCAATACAATTTTTAGCATGTGATCCTGTTGGGCTGTCCTAAAACGTCCATTTGCTGCGTTACGCTTATCATTTGTCATTCCGTCGCAATCCGGAATCCAGAAGATTTCAAAAACTGTTCGTTCATTGAGTCAGCCCATTTGGGCTGACAGCTATAGCCCTTTGCTCGTCCAAAGAGCGTAGCGGTCAAGACTGGAAGCCTTGACTCAACGAACCAAAGAAAGGCTGCCCAGCAGCTTGGCCTTCGGCTCTCCTCGCGAAGCACTGTATCGCGACGGCGGCAAAAACTCGCTTCGCTCAAATAATTCCCGCCTTATTCCGCTCTCCAGCGCTTCGCTCGGCTGCGCTGCAACGGGATTAAACCCCAAGATTTGCGGTGCTAGCCTTTGATTTACCTGAGGTGTCTTGAAGCTGAGTATTTTTGAACAGTCTGGGAAAATAATGTTTTAACGTCCCGCTATACTTTGACAATCCAGCGTCTTTACTTTATAATCGTTGGGTTAGGAAAAGCAAGCTTTAACAGGCCCTTGAAAAAAGTCACTCTGCTTCGTTGCGCTCAGAGTTCTTCACTGCGGCGTACGAAAAAGTACGCCTCATTCCTCCTGAAATCGCGCGTCTTGCATCTGAGTATTTTTGAACAGCCTGTAAATAACCTGTAGGTATAGATAGATCGGGAAAAATTTGAGTTCCATGCGCCATATTCGTAATTTCAGCATCATCGCCCACATTGACCACGGCAAATCAACTCTTGCTGACCGTCTGATTCAAAGCTCTGGGCTTGTCAGCGACCGTGATTTTCATAACCAGCTGCTTGACAACATGGATCTTGAACAGGAGCGCGGCATTACCATAAAAAGCCAGACCATTGCCCTGCCGTATACCGGCCCCGACAAGCAAAAGTATGTTCTTAATCTGATTGACACCCCCGGTCATGTTGATTTTTCCTATGAGGTTTCACGTGCCCTGGCATCATGCGAGGGTGTGCTGCTGCTGGTTGATGCTGCTCAGGGAGTTGAGGCTCAGACACTTGCCAATTTGTACGCGGCCATGGAACATGACCTGACGATTATTCCGGTTATCAACAAAATCGACTTGCCCGCAGCCGATATTGAGCGGGTCAAGGAGGAAATCGACGCTGAGTTGGGCCTGGATTCGGATAAAGCCCTGCTGTGTTCGGCCAAGGACGGCATTGGTATCGAAGAGGTATTTGAAGCTGTTATCGAGCGTCTGCCGCCCCCAATCGGCGATCTGGCTGCGCCCCTGCAGGCCCTGATTTTTGATGCCAACTATGATCAGTTTCGCGGTACCGTGGTCAGCTGCCGGGTGTTCAACGGATCGCTCAGGGCAGGTGATACTATCCGGTTCATGTCCAATCAGGCAACGTACCGGGTCGAGGAGGTCGGCGTGTTCCGGCTGAAGCTGGAAAAGCGGCAGGTACTGTCGGCCGGTGAGGTCGGCTATATTATTGCCGGTATTAAAACCGTTGCCGACACCCGTGTGGGCGATACCATTACTCTTGATGACAATCCGGCTGCGAAGGTGGTTGGTGATTTTAAAGAACCCAAGTCCATGGTGTTTTCATCTGTGTATCCGATCGCGGCCGATGATTATCCGGGACTGGTTGACGCCCTTGAAAAATACAAGCTTAACGATGCCGCTCTTAACTATCAGAAAGACTCTTCCGCGGCTCTGGGTCAGGGTTTTCGTTGCGGTTTTCTGGGTCTTTTGCATTTGGAAATCGTGCAGGAGCGCATGGAGCGCGAGCACAATCAGGCCATTATCATGACCGCCCCGTCGGTACAGTATAAGTTTATACTCAAAGATGGAAGTGAGCTCACCATTGAAAATCCGCAGTACTATCCCGATCCGATGGCGATTGAGACCGCTTTTGAACCCTATGTGCGTATTAATATCATTATCCCTGAGCGCTACATGGGTGCGGTTATGAAGCTGTGCACGGACAGGCGCGGCAGCAACTCGCGATTTAATTATCCCTCTCCCAAGCGCATTGAAATCAATTTTGATATGCCGCTGGCAGAAATTATTTATGATTTTTATGATCGTCTTAAAAGCATTACCCAGGGTTACGGTTCTTTCGATTATGAATATATGGATCACCGGCCCGGCGACCTGGTGAAGATCGAAATGATGGTGAACCATGAAAAGGTCGATGCACTCTCCTTTATCAGTCACCGTGATAACTCGCGGCCACGTGCCCTGCAGTATTGTGAGCGGCTCAAGGAAGAAATTCCGCGACAGATGTTTAAAATCATTATTCAGGGTTCTATCGGTGGTAGCGTCATCGCCCGCTCAACCATCAATCCGTTTCGCAAGGACGTAACCGCCAAATGCTATGGCGGAGATATCAGCCGTAAGCGTAAATTGCTCGAGAAACAGAAAAAGGGCAAGGACCGCATGAAAATGGTAGGTAATGTCCAGATTCCACAGAAAGCATTCGTTGCAATCCTTAAATCCGAAAAAGACTGAGCCTGCGGCCGGGCTGTATATTCACGTGCCGTTTTGTGCCTCGAAATGTCCCTATTGTGATTTTTTCTCAGTTACCGCAACGGACATGATCGATAGCTGGCTTGAGGCCCTATGCCGCGAGCTTGACCTTTATCGTGAACAATTCCCGCGTTTTGAAACCGTGTACCTGGGCGGCGGAACACCCAGTCTGTTGAGTGATCAACAGCTTGGCAGCCTTATGGAATATGTGCGCCGCAGTATATCTATTCTGGATGGCGCCGAATGCACCATTGAGGTTAACCCCGATGACGTAAGCAGAGAGAAGGCGGGCTTGCTGCGAGACTTGGGCTTTAACCGTTTGAGCATCGGCGTGCAGTCATTTAATGACCGACTGTTGAGCCTGCTGCAGCGTCGCCACACTGCCTTGCAGGCCTGCGAAGCTGTTGCACATGCAGCAACGGCCGGGTTTGATTCGATCAGTCTTGATCTTATGTTTGGTCTGCCCGGACAGGATTGGGAGGCCGAGCTTGCGCAGGCTGTTGCGTTTCAGCCCGGGCACCTGTCCTGCTACCAGCTTACCATAAAGCCCGGCACGCCTTTCCACGCTTTGCAACAGTCGGGCGAGTTTGAAATTGCGTCTGAGGAAACACTTGTACAGTTGTTTATGCTTACCGATTCTATTCTTGACGATGCCGGATATGCGCATTATGAGGTTTCAAATTTCGCGCGCGGGATCGAGTATGAGGCGCGTCACAATAGCCGCTACTGGCAGCATCTTCCGTATCTTGGCCTTGGTCCCTCGGCACATTCTTTTGACGGGCGTACGCGCTGGTGGAACACCGCTTCGTTGCCGGAGTACTGCCAAAGTCTTGCTAAGGGCAGCCCGGTTGTTGGCCGGGAAACGCTCACCCCGGAACAGCTGCGTCTTGAGCGCCTTATGCTGGGCATGCGTACACAGCGCGGTATTGCCCGGGAGGATGTCTCGGCAGATGTGAGCGTGCTTGAGCGGCTGGAGCGCGCGGGGCTGGTTGTTGTTCATGATGCCCGCGTGGTTCCGACCGCGCGCGGTATGCTGTTTGCCGACCGGCTGCCCTTGGTGCTTGAATAAGCCATGCGCATATCAGCTTGACAGGTGTTCGGCACAGGCTTAGAATCTGTTGTGCGGAAAGCGTGATTGCAAACAACTGACCGAGGACAACGCGCAGGTGTACGAAGCTCAGGGTTTTCTATAGTAGGAGAAGGGATAGAGGTTTGCTGGAGGAAAATCAGATTAAAATACTTATGGGTATGCGTGAGCTTGAGCAAAGCCTTGCTGAAATGTACGCGCTGTTTTTAGAAAAATTCCCCGAGCATAAAAATCTGTGGTCTGTTCTTGTTAAGGAAGAGCTTGAGCATGCCGAAGCGGTTCAAAAACTCTACCAGCTTACCTATAAAAATGACGCAGCTTTTTCTGAAGCTTCCACCAGGCTCTCTGCCGTTGAGTCCATTATCGACTATGTGAAAAAAACCTGTGAAATTGGCCGTCAGGACGCTTTGACTGCAGAGCAGGCGCTTGAGTTGAGCCGCGACATTGAAAAATCGATGATTGCAAAAAATATTTTTAAACATTTCAAGGTGCGGCTGGAACATTCCAGTTTGCTGAACTATCTACGGACCAGCTCGGAGAATCACGCGCAGCTTGTAGAGGAAGAAATCAAGCGCCACAATAAAAGGCGTTAGGCGTATCTGGTTATCAAAGCTCAGCGTACGTCTCTTCTTAACTGTCGTGACCGGGGCGGGGCGCGTTGGGGCCTACGTACCCGCACGGTCGCTGATACTATTCGGTAAAGGTATGTACCGTTTTTCCAAACGACTCCTTGATATTGCGGTTTGCCTGTGCGTCCTTCTTCCGGCGCTGCCGGTACTTATTATCCTCTGTATCTGCATTCGCGCTACCATGGGCGCCCCGGTATTTTTTTGGCAGCAGCGGCCCGGGTTTCTCGGGCGTTCCTTCAACCTGATAAAATTCAGAACTATGCGTGCACCCGTTTCGGGTGAGGATTTGGCCTTAACCGACGCACTGCGTTTGACGAGGCCGGGGTATTTTTTGCGCGCTCTTAGCCTTGATGAACTGCCGACCCTGTTCAATGTGCTGGGCGGCAGTATGAGTCTAGTCGGCCCGCGACCCCTTTTGATGCAGTATCTTAAGCGCTATTCGCCGGAGCAGGCCCGCCGTCTTGAGGTGCAGCCCGGCGTGACCGGTTGGGCCCAGGTCAACGGTCGTAATGCCATCAGCTGGGAGGAAAAGTTTAAATTGGATGTGTGGTACGTTGATAATTGCTCAATCGGGCTTGATTTAAAAATTCTGTGGATGACGGCCCTGAGCGTTTTAAAGCGTGAGGGTATTAGTCATGCTGGTGAAGCTACCATGCCAGAATTTATGGGCACGAAGGACGCGGATCAGGATCAGTAGTGCTGGCAGGCTGCCCCAAAACGTTCGTCTGCTGCGTTACGCTCGTCTTTCGTCTTTGCGGCGTACACAAACGTACGCCTCATTCCTCATGACTTCGCGCGCCTTGCATCCAAACATTTTTGAACAGCCTGAGTGATGTCGTGTGCTCGTCATTCCGGCGCAGGCCGGAATCCAGTTCATTTGATGTTCAACATCGAACTTTGAACGTCAAACATTGAATAAAAAACTAAAACCCCCAAGCAAAGAGACTAAAATCTCAACACCCCTCACCCCGATCCTCTTCCACAAGGGGAGAGGGAGCAAACTATCCTTTGCTCAAACTTGTTTTAGCAGATGGAAATTGGGCGTATCCCCCCCCTCCCTTGAGGGGCGGGTGTCTATAGGGTACAGCCTGAGAAAAAACATTTTCTAACAACTTCTCAGGCTGTAAGCATGTCTGATATGACAAAGTCCCTGTGACTATCTGGTCACAGGGACTTTGTTTTGTATTTTTTTGCAGGAAGCGTACCGGGAACCACCTCCCTGTCAGGCATGCTCTTGTTTTGTTACCGCTTCAGATTTGATCCTGTTCAGCAGTTCCGCGAGCACGGGTTTGACATTCTCGCGGATATCACCCGCAACGATAATAAAAAGCAGGTCGTCGCCGGGTTTTAGGGCGCCGGATTTGGCTTCAACCAGCACTTTGTAAATGCCCGGTTTTTGTTCGTATTCGCTCCGCAGGGATTCAATTCGGTCAAGGTCGGGCGTAACGTCAATTGATGAAACCCCGGAGTGGTCCTTGCGGGACCAGGCCCTGACAACGCCGTTATGGATGAGGACCATACCAACGTTTTCCGCAAAACCGGGGTCTTTTTTCAGCTGTGCAAGTGTCTGCGTGATATCCATAATTGTTTTTTGCTCCTGTGTTGTTGAGAATTTCTGTGAATGTAGTCTGCCGCTGGCTTTATTATTCCCGGGTATTCTTCTTTCTTTCTTTTAAGCAGCCCGATTGAAAGGCCAGTCCGGCAATAAAAAACAGTACAAGCAGGCCAGGAAAAATATACGGGTTTGAACTTATCCACGGTTCGATCCATGGAAGCAGGCCGTTTGTCAGCAGCAGTGAGCCGCACAGCGCTGAGATCAGTGCAATAAAAAGACGATACATTAGCATGCTCATGATACCGCTTGCCAGCATGATGGCCACAACCCAGATGCTATCACCCAGAAAGGTTCCGGCAATACTGCCGCCGAGGACAACTCCCAGCATAAAGAAGCTGACTCTCAGCAGGCTGCGCAGCACAAGCGCACAGAGTACACCGGCGATAACGGCAATGACCAGGGCCGGCAGCGGTTCAAGGCGTGCGGCAAGCCACACATAGCTGCCGAGCCCTGCAAGCAGGCCGGAAAAACAGACAACCGAAACACTGAACAGGCGTGCGCCGAAAAAGCACAGCAGCAGACCCAGCGCGATGTTCATCCATCCATCGAACGGCGCAAAAGCACCGGGCACGCTGAATGCAGCCAGATACTGCGTCAGGTCAAGCCTTGAGAAGAAATTATGTATCAGTTCTTGTATGGTATTCAAGATTTCTCCTTATATGTGACCAGGGTGCGTATGCAGCAGGTTACTATCCGGCTGTATTATGTGGCGAAGTTCAGCGCTATGGTTTTTGATAGACTGAACTTGCTACGGGTTTCAGGTTAGCGGGAAAGCCGGCCAGGGACTCTGAGTGCCCGGTGAAGAGATACCCTCCCGGAACCAGTTTATCGGTGAAACGGTTGACAAGCTTTTCCCTGGTGGCCCGATCGAAATACATCATGACATTACGGCAGAAGATGGCCTGCAGGGGCTCCTTGATTGGAAAGGCGCTATCCAGGAAGTTAAGGCGTCTGAACATGATGGTTTCGTGCAATGCCGCGATAACGCGCAGCTGGTTGCTGTCGCCTGTTCGGGTGGCAATAAAGTATTTGTGCCGGTACTCAGGCGGAATATCTTCAAGTTGATCGCTATCATACACGGCGGTTTTAGCCTTGTCCAGGGCACGCTTGGAAAGGTCGGTCGCAAGTATGGCATAGCGGAATGCTGGGTTTTTTTCAACAAACTCGTTGAGCACAATGGCCAGGGTGTAGGGCTCCTGGCCGCTGGAACAGCCGGCACACCAGATTCTGAAGGTGCTGAGACGGTGTCGGTCATGCTGCTTCATGAATTCCGGCAGGACCTCTGAGACTAGGTAGTCAAAATGAGGTTTTTCGCGGAAAAAACCGGTTTTATTCGTAGTGATTACATCAAGGAAATGAATCATTTCATCTGTGGCATTATTGCTCTTGCGGAAGATGTAGCGTGCGTAGTCTTCGAACGTCGGCAGGAGCAGCCGACGCATGCGCTTGCGCAAGCGCCCCTCAAGCATGGTATGCTTTGATGGTACCAGGTGTATGCCACAGTTTTGTTTGATGAATCGGGTGAAGCGGTTGAACAGCTCGGGTGAGAGCTCTGCGCGGTATATGCTTTCAATGATTGCTGCTTTATCGCTTTTCGGCATGTAGACGTTGAACTCCCCGCCTTAGCTAGTTCTGCATTTTCTGGCGTAAGCCTTCGCTGATACGGTCAAGAAATTCGCGCGTGGTTACCCAGGTTGACCGATCAGGGTCGGTGGTGCCGTGAATTGCAGCGGCTAGATCCTTGGTCATGGTGCCGGATTCAATGGTTTCAATGCAGACCTGCTCCAGCGATTTGGCAAAAGAACCGAGCTGCTCATTAGCGTCGAGCCGGGCCCGGTGCGCCAGGCCAGCAGTCCAGGCAAAAATACTTGCAACCGGGTTCGTGCTGGTCTCCTTGCCCTGCTGGTGTTGGCGGAAGTGGCGCGTAACCGTGCCGTGGGCAGCTTCGGCCTCAACGGTTTTGCCGTCAGGGCAGACTAACATCGAGGTCATCAGGCCTAGTGATCCGAATCCCTGCGCAACCGTGTCTGACTGTACATCGCCGTCGTAATTTTTGCATGCCCACACAATGCCGCCTTCCCATTTGAGTACCTGCGCCACCATATCGTCAATCAGGCGGTGCTCATAGGTTAAACCGGCACGTTTGAATTTGGCAGCAAATTCCCGGTCAAAGACTTCCTGAAACAGATCGCGGAAGCGGCCGTCATAGGTTTTTAAAATAGTGTTCTTAGTGCTCAGATACAGCGGATAACTCAGTTGTAGCGCATAGCTCATGCTGGCGCGCGCGAAATCCCGGATTGAATCATCGTAATTATACATGCCCATGGCAATGCCGGATCCATTGAAGTCGGCTATTTCCCAGGACTGCTCCGGGCCGCCATCGGCCGGGCAGTAGAGCATTTTCACTTTCCCGGGTCCCGGGATCAGTACATCGGTTGCGCGGTACTGGTCGGCATGCGCATGGCGGCCGACCACAATGGGTTTGCACCACGTGCGCACCAGGCGCGGAATATTGCTGCAGATAATCGGCGCGCGAAAAACGGTTCCGCCTAGGAAATTGCGAATGGTGCCGTTGGGGCTTTTCCACATTTTCTTTAAATTGAATTCACGCACCCGGTCTTCATCCGGGGTGATGGTTGCGCATTTGATACCGACGTTATGGCGCTGAATGGCCTGGGCCGCATCAAGAGTTACCTGATCGTCGGTCGCGTCTCGGTTTTGAATGGATAAATCATAATAGCGTAGATCAATGTCCAGAAACGGCAGTATCAGATTTTCCCTGATGATGTGCCAGATAATCCGGGTCATTTCATCGCCGTCAAGCTCCACCACTGGGTTTTGAACTTTTATTTTCTGCATGTGTTCTCCAGTTTGTGCCATGCTGCCGCGACTGAGATGCGGAGTGTAGCGTGTTTGTATGTTAGCAAAAAAAAACGTCGATTTGTCAGGGGCCTGGGCGTGCGCGCCTGTTATAAGAAAAGAGAGGGGGTACGCTTAGGCGTGTACCCCTGTCATGGCAGGCCGTCGATGCAAAGACCGATTTCAAACGGACCGGCTTCAGTATCAAACGAGATCATGACACGCGGTGTTTTTTCAGAACCGTCAACAACCAGGTCTTTGCCGGAAATGACACTCGGCAGGGCTGCCTGAAGCTTGATGCCTTTGGCAGAAAGACCTTGGCGTGCCTGACCTGAGATCATATTGGCGATTTCGCCGACCGCCGCCCTGGTTTCATCGCAGATGCTCAAGAATTCTTCGCCGAGCATTTTTGAAACAATTTGGCAGATGCAGGTTTCAGTGAAACCAAGCGACATGAACCCTTGCAGGTTTTCATTTTCGTTTGACAGGCCTATGATGCCGACAACCTGACCGGCAGCCAGTTTTTTCTCCCAGGGGCCGATCCCTCTGAGCTTTGGAGTCGTGAAAGCCATGGTCTCCAGCACTTTCACAGTTGCATCTACAAATGGCTGAGTATATTTAGTGTCCACGGGTATCCTTTAGATAAATATTTTCCATTAACAGCCGGCAGTTTGCATCAGGGCCGTTACATTGACAGTTGAATCGTTTTTCATAGTTTCCTCTGCGAAGAATTATAGAGGAAGTTTAATTGAAATACCACCGTTAAATCGCCTTGTGGAAGCGGTGTGCATGATCGTGTCTTTCCCAGCTGTTATGAAGCGGCCTTTCCAAACGGCAATGGCAATTGTGAACTCCACTGCTGCCAGTGTTTAACACAGCGGCGGCAGCGTGCCTTGGTCTCCGCGCGTTTTTTGCACACTGCAATGGGCACATACTGTTCCTGCTGCGCGCACCATCGATATCCGGTGGGGGCTGAAGGTACAGGCTGTGATTTTCTGGAACGTTTGATGCCCATCATTTTTTCTTTATCTTGATCGTTGCCTTCATGGTCGGTATATGCGCGCGGGCTGGTCTGTTAATCGGTTTTCAGCGATGCAAAGAAATTGTCATGAAATTCCTGGAAGCGGTCTGCCATAATCGCGGCACGCATGTTGCGGCACAATTCTAAGTAATAGTGCAGGTTGTGGATGGTCATCAAAACACAAGCGCTTATTTCCTTTGCTATGAACAAGTGTCGCAGGTAGGCCCGAGAAAACGTTTTACAGGTATAGCATTCGCACCCCGGATCTATCGGTCGCATATCATCACGATAACAGGAATTTTTTATCCGCAAGCGGCCTTCTGAAAAAAAGCAGAGACCGGTGCGGGCGCAGCGGGTGGGCAGTACGCAGTCAAACATGTCAAGGCCGAAGCTCACTGCGCGGACGATATCTTCCGGGAACCCGATTCCCATTAAATAGCGTGGTTTATTTTCGGGCAGCATGGCCGCGCTTGCGGCAATAATGGGGTAGGAAAGCTGCATGTCTTCTCCGACGGAAAATCCGCCCAGGGCGTATCCAGGCAGATCAAGTGCAATGAGTCCGGCCGCACTTTCGCGGCGCAGATCTTCATGCAGACCGCCCTGCACAATACCGAACAGGGATGAATCCTGCCGACTCCAGGCAGAACGCGAGCGTTCTGCCCACAGCAGACTGCGATCAACTGCAGTCTTGATCTGCGCGATACCGGCCGTGGCTGGAGGGCATTCATCAAGTTGCATCATGATATCAACTCCGAGCAGCTCTTGAAACTCAACGACTTTTTCCGGCGTAAACTCAACCGTACTGCCGTCGATATGTGACTGAAAGATGACACCGGTATCGTTTAATTTGCGCAGTTTGGCAAGTGAATATACCTGGTAGCCGCCGGAATCAGTCAAAATGGGACGCGTCCAGCCGCTGAAGCGGTGCAGGCCGCTGGCCTTGGCAATAATGTCAGCTCCGGGTCGCAGGAAGAGGTGGTAGGTGTTGCCGAGAATAATTTGTGCCCCGATTTCCTCCAGCTGCTTCGGTGTCATTGCTTTTACGGTGCCCTGTGTTCCAACGGGCATAAACATGGGAGTTTCAAGTGTGCCATGCGGCAGTTTGAGTGTAGTGGCTCGTGCGATGCCGTCAGTATGATCAAGAGAAAATTGCATAAGGTGTGTTACCCGGCGTAGCCTGCAGCGCTTTGTTATATGACCCCGGCATCGGTGTATCCCTGCGGCTGTGTGCTGTTTACCTATAGGATTTCAGGCAGTTTGATTAAGGTGCACAACTATACCATAAATATAGACTGTAAAACAATTTCTGTTTGTGTTATATACTGATTTTATGTGTATCCTAAGGGTAATGCAGCATGCGGATCATGATTTTGAACGCGGCGATTGAGCTGCACCAGGGAGACATAACACGGCTGGCATCTGATGCTATTGTTAATGCCGCCAACGATTGTTTGGCAGGCGGCGGCGGGGTTGATGGTGCGATTCATCGCGCCGGCGGGCCCGAAATTATGGCAGAATGCCGTGCAATTGGTTCCTGCCCGACCGGTACGGCCGTCATTACCACGGCTGGCCGTCTGAATGCCCGCTATGTCATCCATACTGTCGGGCCGGTGTATTGTGACGGCACACACGGTGAGCCCGAACTTCTGGAACGTGCCTACCGGGCATGTTTGCAGTTGGCCGGCAGCCGGGGAGTTACAAGCATCGCCTTTCCGTCAATCAGCACCGGCGTGTATGGATACCCGATTGAAAAGGCCGCGCCCATTGCACTGGGAACGGTAATGCGGCATTTGCAGGAGAGCTCTTTGCTGGAGCGTGCCGTGTTTGTATTGTTCAGTGCAGCCGATTATGCCGTGTATACACAAACACTCGCCGGAATGATGCCGGAGTCATCTTGATATATATATCAGCACGAAGAGAAAGTTTGTAAAGGAGTAGTTATGTGGGATTATACTGATAAAGTTAAAGAGCATTTTATGAGTCCCCGTAATGTCGGGGAAATCTCCGATGCCGATGCTGTTGGTGAGGCCGGATCACTGGCCTGCGGAGATCAGATGAAACTGATGCTTAAAGTTGATGAGCATGAAATGATCATCGACGCAAAATTTCAGACGTTCGGTTGCGGCAGCGCCGTGGCTTCAGCATCCGCGCTGACTGAAATGATTATGGGCAAAACTCTGGATGAAGTCGCTAAAATAACCAATCGTGATATTGCTGATTTCCTCGGCGGTTTGCCGGATGAGAAAATGCATTGTTCGGTTATGGGTCAGGAAGCCCTTGAGGCCGCCATACAAAATTATCGCGGGGTGCCCGGGGAAGAAACGGCCAACCGCAAAAAGGTCGTTTGCGAATGCTTTGGGGTGACCTCGGATGAAATTGAGCGTGTTGTTAGGGAAAATGATCTTAAGAGAATTGAAGATGTTACCAATTACACCAAGGCAGGCGGGGGATGCCGCCAGTGCCATGGCCGTATCCAGGAAATACTGGACCAATTTGCTCCGACCGAGGAGCTTGCCGTGCCCAAGCCTGCAGCTGGCAAGCTAACCAATATTCAGAAAATAAAGCTGATAGAGGAAACCTTTGAGAAGGAAATCCGTCCCATGCTTAAGGCGGACGGAGGGGATATTGAGCTCATTGATGTGGAAGGCGACAGGGTTGTCGTTTCGCTGAGAGGGATGTGTTCCTCCTGCTCCAGTTCATCGTTCACGTTGCAGAAATACATTGAACCGAAGCTGAGGGAATTCGTGAGTCCTGATCTCTACATTGAGGAGGTAAAACCGTGAGCATTCGTGATGTGTATGCTGATAACAACGCAACCACCATGACAGCACCCGAGGTGCTTGAGAGCATGCAGCCATTTTTTAGCAGCCTTTACGGTAATCCGTCCAGCATGCATCAGTTTGGCGGACAGGTTAAAAAGCATATTGACCGGGCTCGCGAGCAGGTTGCCTCCCTTATCAGCGCTCAGCCTTCAGAAATTATTTTTACTTCCTGCGGTACGGAAAGCGATAATGCGGCCATTCGGGGAGTGCTTGAGGCTGCCCCCGAGAAAAAACATATCATTACCTCGCGTGTTGAGCATCCGGCCGTAAAAAATGTTTTTCAATATCTTGCTGAGAGTGGCTACCGTGTTAGCGAGCTTTCAGTTGACTGTAAGGGCCGGTTGGATCTGGATGAATTGCGAGAGGTGCTGGACGATGATACCGCGCTGGTGTCGCTTATGTGGGCTAATAATGAGACCGGTGTTGTGTTTCCGATAGAGCAGGCCGCTGAAATGACGCGCGCGGCTGGAGCACTTTTTCATTGTGATGCGGTTCAGGCGGCCGGTAAGATACCTATAGATCTGAACCGGGTTCCGATTGATCTGTTGTCGATATCAGGGCATAAATTGCACGCGCCCAAGGGGATCGGTGTGTTGTATGTGCGCAAGGGTACGCATTTTTCGCCGTATCTGCTGGGCGGCCATCAGGAAGTTGGACGTCGTGCCGGAACGGAAAATGTTCCCGGTATTGTCGCCTTAGGGCGAGCCTGCGAGTTGGCCGCTGATTCCATTGAAGCCGAGAATACAACGGTTAAGGCTGTGCGTGATCAGCTCGAGAGCGCGTTGTTAGAGCGTTCGATTGATGCGTCGGTGAACGGTGATACGGTGAACCGCCTGCCTAATACAACCAATATCAGTTTTAAATTTATTGAGGGAGAATCAATCCTGATTTTGCTCAGCGAGGTTGGTATTGCCGCTTCTTCAGGCTCAGCCTGCACGTCGGGCTCGCTTGAACCGTCACATGTTTTGCGTGCCATGGGAGTTCCCTTTACCCGTGTGCACGGTTCGGTGCGTTTCAGCCTGAGCAGGTACACAACCGCTGAGGATGTGGACTACATTGTTACCAATATGATACGCATTGAACGGCGCTTGCGCGAAATCTCACCTTTCGGACGCGACGAGCTGCCGAAGCAGATCCGGTAACTGGCCATGTCTTCAAACCAGCTTTCAAACATCATTACGCAGATTCTGGACAGCTACCAGACCGATCGCGGCATCAACCATATTGAAGGTGCCAATCTGCCCGGTCGCGCTGCTGTGGAGGAAATCGTTCAGGATATTATTAATGTTTTATTTCCGGGTTATTTTGAAAAGCAGGAAATGAGCCGGTCTGAAATAAAACTTTATATTTGGGAAAAAATTGTATCAATCTATCATAATTTAGCCCATGAAATCGTCAAAAGCCTGAAAAATGCAGATCTTCAGGGTACGGATACGATTGCCGATTTGGCGGTCGCAAAAACAATCACATTTCTGGCCGCTATTCCGGATGTGCGTGAAAAATTGACCGGAGACGTTGAGGCTGCCTATGAAGGCGATCCCGCGGCCCGCGGTTTTGATGAGATCGTCGTCAGCTATCCGGGTTTGCTGGCGATTGCCGTGTACCGTATAGCCCATAGGCTCTATCATCTGGATATTCCGCTTATCCCGCGGATTATGACTGAGTTTGCCCATCGCGCGACCGGCATTGATATTCATCCCGGCGCGCATATCGGAGCGCGTTTTTTTATTGACCATGGCACCGGCGTGGTTATCGGCGAGACATCTAAAATTGGTGATAACGTTCGTATCTATCAAGGCGTTACCCTGGGAGCCCTGAGCTTTAAGAAGGATCAGGACGGGCGCATTCATAAAGGCGGCCAACGCCATCCTACCATAGAGGATAATGTCGTGATCTATGCCGGCGCGACTATTCTGGGAGGCGACACGGTTGTGGGGAAAAATTCAATTATTGGTGGTAATGTCTGGCTGCTTGAATCAATTCCGCCTGACACCACCATCACACATCAATCGCCTAATCTGGTATATAAAGGCAGGGATGACTTGGCGCCGTCGGATGTGTATATGTACTACATATGACGCTTGGTCAGGCTGTTGAAAAACGCCCGTCTGCTGCGTTGCACTCGTCATATTTCATTGCGGCGTACACAACAGTACGCCTCATTCCTCATGACTTCGCGCGCCTTGCATCCGGGCATTTTTGAACAGCCTGTAAACGCGTTCTTTCAATAGTTAGCTGGAGCATGGTTCGGGTTGAGTTCAGCTTTATTTGCCCGCATGATTCCCCTACCATATCGGTACGGTAGTGCCGACACAATTCAGGAGAAAGAAATTGTATGAGTGTTGATGACAAAAAAGTAATTTATTCCATGATGAGAGTGAGCAAATTTCACAACACCACTCAGGTGTTGAAAGATATTTCGCTATCATATTTTTACGGTGCAAAAATCGGCGTGCTGGGCTTAAACGGTTCGGGTAAAAGTACGCTGCTGAGAATAATGGCCGGGATTGATTCGGAGTTTAACGGCGAGGCCGTGCTTTCAGATGGGTACACCATCGGGTTTCTTGAGCAGGAACCGCAACTTGATGATGATAAAACCGTTCGTGCAATTGTTGAGGAAGGGGTGCAGGAGACCGTTGATTTGCTGGCTGAATTTAATACAATCAACGAGCGCTTTTGTGAACCCATGTCTGACGACGATATGGCAAAGTTGTTGGAGCGTCAGGGCACCGTGCAGGAGCGCCTCGATGTGCTTGATGCCTGGGATCTGGATGCCCGTTTGGAGATGGCTATGGATGCGCTGCGCTGCCCTCCCGGCGACGCGCAGGTAGGGGTTATCTCCGGCGGTGAGCGCAGGCGCGTTGCCCTGTGTCGGCTTCTGCTGAAAAAACCCGACATTCTTTTGCTGGATGAGCCTACCAATCATCTTGACGCAGAAACGGTAACCTGGCTTGAGCATCATCTGCAGCGCTATGCCGGCACCGTTATAGCTGTTACGCATGACCGCTATTTTCTGGACAATGTTGCCGGCTGGATCCTGGAGCTTGATCGCGGTCAGGGTATCCCCTGGAAAGGCAATTATTCATCCTGGCTTGACCAGAAACAAAAGCGTCTTGCCCAGGAGGAAAAAAAGGAAACCGAGCGGCAGAAGACCCTTCAGCGCGAACTGGAATGGATCAAGATGTCGCCCAAGGGCCGGCGTGTTAAGTCAAAAGCCCGCATCAGTTCCTATGAATCCTTGCTGTCGCAGGACAATCAGCAGCAGGGCCGTGATCTTGAAATTTATATTCCGTCCGGTCAGCGTTTGGGCAATATAGTTATTCAGTGTGAAAACGTAAAAAAGGGTTTCGGCGATACTCTGCTGGTTGATGATTTGACGTTCGCACTGCCGCCGGGCGGCATGATTGGTGTTGTCGGGCCTAACGGCGCTGGTAAAACAACTCTATTTCGCATGATTACGGGTCAGCAGGAGCCGGATGCAGGCAGCATCCGTATTGGCGATACCGTTAAGTTGGCTTACGTTGATCAGAGCCGCGATGTGCTTGACCCAGATAAAACTGTTTTTGAAATGATTTCAGGCGGCCGGGAGAACATTACGCTGGGCACGCGGGAAATGAATGCCCGGGCGTATGTTTCGCGTTTTAATTTTTCAGGCTCTGATCAGCAGAAAAAAGTAAATGCAATCTCTGGTGGTGAGCGTAACCGGGTGCATTTAGCCCGGATGCTCAAGGAGGGCGCTAACGTGTTGTTGCTGGATGAACCTACCAATGATCTGGATGTTAATACCATGCGCGCGCTGGAAGAGGGGCTCGAGAACTTTGCCGGGTGCGCGGTGGTCATCAGCCACGACCGCTGGTTCCTGGACCGCATAGCCACCCATATTCTGGCCTTTGAAGGTGACAGCAAGGCCGTCTGGTTTGAAGGCAACTATAGTGAATACGAGGAAGACCGTCATCGTCGGTTGGGTACAGCCGCAGACCAGCCTCATCGTATCAAGTACCGTCAGCTAACTCGAACTTAAAAGACACAAATCACGGAATAAGGGAGTCTGGAAATGGTAAAATTTAAGATAGCTGCTCTATTAAGTGTTTTAGCTCTTTTCTTAAGCTGTTCTTCTATTACTCTATATGATGATTATTATAATACAGCCGACTTGACATCATATGAAACCTTCGACTGGTTATCCCGGCGGCATGCTGTAGTTATTGTTGGATTAGAAGATTCATCGAATAAGGGCCTTTTGGCTGAAGAAGTGCTAAAAGAATCTGTGAATGAGCAGTTGATCGCACGAGGCTTTAGCCAAAGCGCGGATAACCCGGATCTTTTAATTTCGTATTTTATTAATGCACAAGTAACGAATAATTATGATTTGCTGAAAAAGGCCGGTGAAGAAAACAACCGTATGGCGCAACAAGACTCAACGGGGGATATCTTTTTAGATTTTAGAGATGCCAAAACTAGAGAATCACTTTGGCGGGCAGCTGTTTTTGATATTGAAGTTCAAAACGCAACCCCCGAAAAAATTAAAGAGACAATTGAGGAGACCATACTAAAAATATTTAAAAAATTTCCGTCAGAGTCTATACGCTAAATTCGTGTAATTAGTTCAATAAACCTAACCTTCGTTTATTTATGAATTGTTATAAAAAATAAAACAGCCCCTGTGCACTGCGCACAGGGGCTGTTTTTGTTGCGGTATAATGTGGCTTGAAATTACATCATGCCTGGCATTCCGCCCATTCCGCCCATTCCTCCGGGCATTCCGCCGGGCATTCCGCCGCCCATGCCGCCAGCGTCGTCTGTCTTCGCTTCGACAATCATGGCCTCGGTGGTGATCAGCAGGGATGAAACGCTTGCAGCGTTTTGCAGCGCGCAGCGTACAACCTTTTTGGGATCAATAACACCGGATTTCAGCATGTCGCAATATTCTTCGGTCTGTGCGTTGAACCCGAAAGCATCCTTGCCTTCCTTGACTTTCTCAATCACGATGGAGCCGTCAAAGCCGGCATTGGTTGCAATCCAGCGCAGCGGTTCAACAATCGCTTTTTTGACAAGTTCAACACCAAGCTGCTGCTCGTTGTCTTTAAGGTTCAGCTTTTCAATGGCGCTCAGGCAGCGCACCAGGGCAACACCGCCGCCCGGCACAACACCTTCTTCAACAGCAGCGCGGGTTGCATGCAGCGCATCCTCAACGCGGGCCTTCTTCTCTTTCATCTCGGTCTCGGTAGCTGCGCCGACATTGATAACTGCTACGCCGCCGACCAGTTTAGCCAGACGTTCCTGTAGTTTTTCGCGATCATAGTCGGAAGAGGTGTCTTCAACCTGAGCACGGATCTGCTTTACGCGGCCTTCAATTGCTTCCTTGGTGCCTGCGCCTTCGACGATGGTGGTATTGTCTTTGTCGATGGTTATGCGCTTGGCGCTGCCCAGTTCTTTCATGGTGATAGTTTCAAGCTTAATGCCCAGATCTTCGGCAATCAGCGTACCGCCGGTCAGAATAGCGATATCTTCAAGCATTGCCTTGCGGCGATCACCGAAACCCGGAGCTTTAACAGCAGCAATCTTCAGGGTTCCGCGCAGTTTATTAACAACCAGCGTAGCCAGTGCTTCGCCTTCAACGTCTTCAGAAATGATCAGGAACGGACGGCCGCTCTGAGCTACTTGCTCAAGAATCGGCAGAAGATCTTTCATGTTGCTGATCTTTTTTTCATGGATCAGAATCAGGCAGTCTTCTGCTACCACTTCCATGCGCTCAGGATCGGTCACAAAATAAGGGGAGAGGTAACCGCGGTCAAACTGCATACCCTCAACTACATCCAGGCTGGTTTCCATGGTTTTAGCTTCTTCAACCGTGATAACGCCTTCTTTACCGACTTTGTCCATGGCCTCGGCAATGATGTTGCCGATGGTTGAGTCGTTGTTGGCGGAAATGCTTCCGACCTGTGCGATCTCTTTTTGATCCTGGATCGGCTTGCTTAAGCCTTCCAGAGTGGAAACGATTTCAGCAACTGCTTTATCAACGCCACGTTTGATTTCCATGGGATTGTGGCCGGCGGCAACGAGTTTGGTGCCTTCTCTGAAGATGGCCTGCGCCAGCACCGTTGCGGTTGTGGTTCCGTCACCGGCGATATCGCTGGTTTTACTGGCGACCTCTTTGACCATCTGGGCGCCCATGTTTTCAAATTTGTCTTCAAGGTCAATCTCTTTGGCAACGGTAACGCCGTCTTTGGTGACGGTCGGGGAGCCAAAGCTTTTGTCAATTAAAACGTTGCGACCCTTGGGGCCGAGGGTTACTTTGACCGCATTGGCCAGTGTGTTGACGCCGCACAGGATTTTGTGCTGTCCGTCACGGCCGAACATTATTTCTTTAGCCATTGTCTTGTTTCCTCCATGTCATAAAAATAGATAAAATGAATTACTTCTCAATAACGCCCAGGATATCATCCTCGCGCATGATCAGATGTTCTTCGCTGTCAATTTTGACCTCGGTCCCGGCATATTTGCTGAAAAGTACGATATCACCTGCTTTGACATCCGGTGCGATCCGTTTGCCGTCGTCATTCAGCTTGCCATTACCGGCTGCAATCACTTTGCCTTCCATCGGTTTTTCCTGGGCTGAATCCGGGATAATGATTCCTCCCTTGGTTTTCTCTTCGCTTTCCAGCCGTTTTACAATAATACGGTCCTGCAACGGTCTGATCTTCATGTGTGCTTCCTCCTGTTAACGAACATTAATTGTTTGTTAGTAAAAAACAGAAAAATAATACTGTTAGAGCGTTTCTGACAGCTATGTCTCTGTTAGCCTGTTCCGGTTCCCGGAGAACGTCCCGATACCGGAATAAGCACAGAAAATAAGAACAAAAGCGTAAATGTCAACCTGTCGGGGGAAAAAGATCTACAATTTGTCCCGTATCCAGACAGGGGCATCCGAATTTGCTCGTTTAAACCATATTCTTAAGGCTCGTCCGGTGCTGCAGGGGCGTGTGAAACAATCACCCGTGCAGGTCTGAGCATTTTTTTGCCCAGCATATATCCTTTTTGTAACTGTTCAATAACGGTATTGTCTGCATGGTCCGGATGTTCCTGCTGGGCCATGGCTTCGTGGATTTCAGGGCTAAACTGTTCACCAATTGAATTAAAGGGTTTTATTTCAAACTTTTCAAGGGATGTCACCAACTGTTTCAGGATCATTTTCAGGCCGTCAATTACCGGGTCAACATCGGTTGCCTGTTGCGACTGTTCAAGGGCCCTCTCAAAATTGTCTACTACCGGCAGTATTTCAAGGGCGATCCTCTCTATTCCGTATTTGACAAGCCCTTCTTTTTCGCGGGTTACACGCTTGCGGTAGTTGTCAAACTCAGCCATGGTGCGCAAAAGCTGGTCTGCGAGCTCGTTTTTTTCCTGTTCAAGGGTCTTTACAGGGTCCTCCGGGCTTTCTTTGCAATTCGGTTCACTAGCAATGGCGCCGTCTTGCGCGGCGTTTTCCTGCTGTTTCTCCTCTTTGTTTACTTCGACGTCCGATGTATGCTGTTTGGTCTTTTTTTTCTTGTGCCTCACCTGGTCGCTCCATGCGTTTGAGTGTGTTTTTTTGTGTCTGTCCGCATATTTACTGTTTATACCATTGTGTTGTCTGCGGTTGTGATTGGTAAAACATAAGACTGCGTGCTGAAATGTCAAGCGCGGGGGGCATGGAAAAAGTCAGGCTCATTCCTTTATGGCCGGTTAGCTTGCAAACAGTGAGCCTGATTAAGAGGGAACTGTCTGCGGGCTGGCTTCGATGACTAATACGCTTTTGTTTACCTGGTTTTTTATGCGTACAGTTTACAGTGGTTCAGGGAGTGTATTTTTTCCCCGTGTAGATGTATAGGTATTACGATATAGAGCACTTCTTTTTTGTGCGTTTAAATTTTAATAAAATAATAATCATTAAAGATTCAACAGGCATGAGCGATAATTTATTATGTATATTCATGTATTTATGATATGTATTTTTAGATAGCTTTGTAGTTTTGCCTACTGGCTGCAGGGAATGAATTGTATTATTACCCGACAAAATTTTAGGGGGGTTCTATGAAAAAAGGTCTGCGGGAAGATTTTTTGTTTCCGACAATCTGCTTGATTCTGATCGGCCTGTCTCTTACCGGTTATGTCTCATATCGTAACGCGCGGGCTATGATGGTTGACGCGGTCAATGATCAGTTGCGCCAAAATACTAAATCCACTCTTGATTTTGTTGTTTCCTGGTCGGAGAATCGCAGGCAGGATGTTGGGCTCTGGTCAGCTCAGGGCAGCATCGTACAGGCAATAGTCTTGGCAGGGGATGACACCGAAGGCGCGGGCGGCAGTTTTGTTTTTATACGTGAGGTTAACGAGGATCTGCGCAAATATGCGAAGGCCCATCCTGATTATGCTGAAATCGGCATTGTTGGCCGGATCGGCACTGTGCTGACCACCAGTCTTTTTAATTTTGATAAGGATGAATCCCGCCGCTTTGGTGGCGACTATATTGTCGGGACAGATATCCAATCCATGGATTTTTTCCAAAAAGCGATGCAGGGGGCACTGTTTGTCAGCAAGGTACGGCTCAATCCCGAAACCGGGAAGCCGGTTTTTGTTATTGCGGCACCGGTTGTGCAGCAACAGGATACCGAAATCAAAACCCCTGCCGGTATTTTGTATGCCAAGGTTGATGTTGGATTTTTATCCCGGCAGTTTGTGCAGCCGACCAAGATTGGCCAGACAGGGTATGTCTACATAATTGACAGTGCGGGTACAGTGATCGCACATCCCGACCAGAGCCGGATTTTGACTGAAAATATAGCAAAAACGCAAATCGGTGGAATAATACTGGCACAGAAGGACGGCCTTGCACAGTATTCTGAGGAGGGGCAGGACTGGCTGGTAGCCTTTAACACCGATGATACGCTTGGCTGGACGGTTGTGGCGGTAGCCAGCATGGAAGAGCTTATGGCGCCGGTTCACCAGACCGCGTTTTTAAACTTTTTTATGACCATTGCTATCTTGGTGATCGCTGTCGGAGTTATTATTTTTGTCGCCGCCCGGGTGACCCGTCCGATCAATACAATCACCTCGTCGCTGTTTATGGTTGCCAGACAGGTTTCGGGTGCTTCATCGCAGATTTCCAGCGCAAGCCAGCAGCTGGCCCAGGGCTCAGCCTCGCAGGCTTCTTCGATTGAGGAAACCTCGGCTTCGCTGGAAGAGCTTGCTTCCATGGCCAATCATAATGCCGACAACGCGCAGCAGGCCAGCAGTCTTTCACAGGAAGCAACAGAGGCCGCTGATAGCGGGGCCGCAGCCATGGATAAGCTCTTGCAGTCCATGGAGGGTATTAGCACAAGCAGCAGCGAGGTTGCAAAGGTTGCCAAGGGTATTGAGGAAATTGCTTTTCAGACAAATTTGCTGGCTTTGAACGCTGCGGTTGAGGCCGCGCGGGCCGGTGATGCCGGGCGGGGCTTTGCGGTTGTGGCTGATGAGGTGCGCAATCTGGCCCAACGCGCATCCGAACAGGCCAGGGTAACCAGTGAGTTGATAACCGAAAGCGGCAATCGCACCCGGGAGGGTGGCAAACAGGCTGCTGAGGCCAATAATGTTTTGAGGGTTATTCAGGAGCGGGTTGCCAAGGTTGTCGGACTCGTGAGTGAAATTTCTGCGGCCAGCAAAGAACAGGCCCTGGGTGTTGCTCAAATCAATAAGGCCGTTTCAACCATGGAGCAGATTGTGCAGCAGAACTCGGCCAATTCCGAGGAATCGGCATCGGCCAGTCAGCAGCTCTCTGCCCAGGCTTTCCAGATGAAGGAGCTGGTGAACACGCTCAGTAAACGTGTTGCCGGATCAGAGGCTGATTCCAGTGTCCATGATGATGATTTCAGCTCGCATCGGTTGCCGGGGGCAGCGCCCGCGGCGTCAACAATGCTGCCGGCGGCAGAACAAGAAAAAGGTAAGACCGGGTTCAGCGCTGAAGCGCTTATCCCTTTTGATGATGACGATGATCTGCGCGATTTTTGATCCTGCTTCGCGTGCTGACGTGCAGGCCGAGTTCTGACCTGTTCAACGGGTCGGTACATAACCGTTTTTTGACACGTTAAGCTGCTATCTGCTACAATTGGAGATAGCAGCTTTTTTTGTTGTGGATGTCCTCGAGGTATCGTATGGAGCAGATTGTACCTGGAAGTATCGTTGCGGTTGGCAAAGAAGAGCAGATTCGGGCGGTTGTGTGTACTATCCGTCCCAAGCGCGTTGAGGTGGTGTACCTTGATGCGTTCGGCAAAGCCCTGCATCAGGAGGTTCAGTGGCGTGTCGGGGCCTGGGAGTTTATAGCAGGCGTTCAGGATGGCATTCCGGCTGATAGGGATATGCGCCTTGAGCAATATGTGAAAATGTTGCGCGCACAGCACTAGCGGTTGTTGAAAAACGCCCGTTTGCTGTAGTGCGTGAAAAAATGTTCATTTTTTTGTGCGGCACAAAGAAACGAACCAAAGAAAAGCCGCCCAGCAGTTTGGCCTTCGGCTCTCCTCGCGAAGCATTCGTTTGCGGCGGCGTCAAAAACTCGCTTCGCTCAGACAGTTTGCCGCCTTTATCCGCACTCAAACACTTCGCTCGGCTGTGCTGCAACGGGATTAAACCCCAAAAGCTGCGATGCTGAACATTAGGTGGCAGAGCGCCTTGCATTCGAGCATTTTTGAACAGCCATTAAAAAGGCAAATTTTTGGTATTTTGATGATGGGTATATGTCATAAAGCTAAAGACGCTATAGTTTTATTTGTTGATGTATGTGAAGCATGAATACTTCATCTTCAGCCCCGTACTATTTTAAATCCGCCATGCAGTCCTCCCGCAGTGGTGCCGGCGCAGAAGCGATTGAACTGTATTCCAGGGCAATTGAGCTTGATCCGGATTACGCCTCAGCATATTACAACCGTGGCCGCGAGTATGACACTCTTGGGCAGTTTGCAAAGGCGATTGCCGACTATGACCACTCGCTTGAGCTTAGACCTTCAGCCGATGCCTACTACAACCGCGGTCTTGTATATCGTAATCAATTTGATTTTGCAGCAGCAATTGTGGATTATGACCGGGCGATTGAGCTTGATGGCATGCATGCCCGGGCCTGGAATAATCGCGGTAATGCCCTGTATTTGTTGGGCGATTTTGCAGCGGCGATAGAGTCCTATAGTGCCTGCCTTTCTATGGACCGTGTTTTTGCGCCGGCTTGGTATAATCGCGGATGCGCGCATGATGAGCTTGGGTGCTACGATCAGGCTCTTGCCGATTATACGTGCGCAATCGAACATGAACCGCGCTGTGAAGCCTATTATAATCGCGCTCTGGTCTTGCGGAAAATTAATGAACATGCCCGGGCAATTGATGACTTTAGCGCAGCTCTTGCGCTTAATCCCGGTTTTGTCAAGGCATACAACAACCGCGGGAATGCCTATGCCGAACTGAAAAACACAGACAGCGCTCTGCAGGATTATACCTCCGCACTTGCATTTGATTCCGGATATGCTGATGCGCTTTATAATCGCGGGCTTGAATTCAGCGCCGTGTGTGATTATGCTCGGGCTGTGCAGGACTTTACGCTGGTTTTGCGTCACAATCCTGAGGATGCCGCAGCGCTGGGAGCACGAGGCTTGACGTATTTTCGTTTTGGTAGGATGCGACAGGCGTGTGCCGATTTTTCACGGGCGCTTGAACTTACACCGGATTCAGCCGCTCTGTATTATAATCGCGGTCTGGTGCTTGCCCATCAGGGTCGCCTGCGTGAGGCCATAGATGATTATACCGGCAGTTTGGGACTCGACCCGTATGCTCCTGAGGCATGGAATAACCGTGGCGCTGCCTATGCTGAGTTGGAGGACTATAACCAGGCGATTTGTGATTTTAACCGGGCGCTTGAACTTGACCCGGCTAATGTCGATGCCCTTGAAAACCGCAGTGCGGCCCTTAAACAACGTCGGTACCATTTTTTGCACAGAAAAAACTATTGGGGTTAGGAGATTCAGCCATTGAGCGCAAAGACCGGTAAGCGCGGTAAAATCCGCATACTTGATGCTCGGGAAGATTTGTCTGAGATTTTTGACGGACGAGGCGATGGGGATATTGTCCCCGGGCCTTCTTGTGAGGAAGAGGAATCATTTAGCAGTATGCTTGAGGACACGCTTTCAGGGGTTGATCATGCTGCAATAATCAGGCAAAAATATCCGGAGCCTGATTTGTCGGAGTCTAAAAAGCATAAGGTGGGGGCCCCAGCCAAACCCCGGGCGGAACTTGATCTGCACGGCTGTTACGTTCACGAAGCTCTTGTGCGTGTTGAGGCTTTTATTGAAACTTCCGCGCAGCAGGGTATTGATGCGGTTCGTATTATTGTGGGCAAGGGGTTGCATTCACAGGGCAGTGCCGTGCTTCCTGACGCGGTTGCAGAAAAAATTGTTGAGTTGAAACGCCGGGGCCGGGTTGCCACATTTGCCTGGGAGAAAAAACGGAAACGCTCCAGCGGTTCGCTGCTGGTATATTTGAAGTAGGGCACGGTATGTTGTGCCCCGATCTGGGCATCAAAATTTGGTCTTGCCATACGTACGTTTGTGGAGCGTAACAGTTTTCAGGGTAAGAACGTCATTATCTTTATAACGGCGGATTCGTTTGTTGAGGAGAACTATCAGCAGAAACATACAGCGCTGATAGAGGAATCCGGCGGCAGGGTGGCTGGACATTTTCAGGTGCAGGCAATGGATCTGGTGGACGATGAAAAAGTATCAAGAACTAAAGAAAAAATTGTTGAGGAAACCCTGAAGCTGGTGCCTGCTATTAAAGCCTGCATAACAGGCGAAAATTGATTCTTGGAAACTATTGCATTGTATATATCAAAAAAAGCCTCTGCCAATGTATGGATCGGCAGAGGCTTTTTAATTAATAAATTAGAAAGAAATTATGACACAGAACGCGCGGGTCATTTTTTTGCAGCTGCGGTTGCTTTTCTAAAATTTTCTATTTCGTCTTTGGAAAGCCAACCGCCACCCAGCGCTTTATATAACGCTACATATGAATTATGGTATTGTTGCTTTACATTGGAATGTTCCAGCGCTACAGAAAACAATTCCCGCTCGGTATCCAAAACCTCCAGAAAGCTTGTAACGCCCTTGTCATAGCGCATCTTTGAAAGCCGGTTAGCATTCTTTGCGGCTTTATATTGTTTGCCCAGTGCGGAAAGTTGCTGTTTGTATGTTTGAGCCTCAATCAGGGCATCTTCGACTTCCTTGAAGGCGGACAGTACGGTTTGTTCATAGGTGTATAATACCTGTTTTGTTTTTTCCTTTTCAATCTCAACCCGCATTTTGTCCTGGTTAAAATTAAAAATCGGACCGAATATCCCTCCGGCTATTGACCATGCAGTTCCATCGGATGTCAATGATGATAGTTCATCGCTGGCTCGGCCCGCAAAACCGGTCAAACGGATAGATGGAAGTCTCAAGGCCTGAGCAATGCCGATTTTCGCATTTTGAGCTCGCACGTTATACTTTGCCTGAACGATATCCGGCCTGCGCTCAAGCAGGGAGGACGGCAGACCAAACGGTATATCAGGGGGTAAGGTTTGGTTCTTAAGACTCATTCCTTTTTTTATGTCTCCGGGAAATCTGCCAAGCAGAATGCTGAGAGTATTTTCGGTTTTCGAAATAAAACGCTCAAAGGTCGGTATGGCAGCTGCTGCGTCTTCTTTCTGAATCTGCGCCTGATTCACATCAATTTCAGGAATAATACCGTACGCGAATCGTTTTTCAATAATGTCAAGACTTTCAATACGGGAATCAAGTGTGCGCCTTGAAACCTCCAATCGCTGATGATAGTCCAGTAACTGGTAATAGGTACTCACGACTTCAGCAATCAGGCTGATCTGAATCGCTCGCAGGGAATATTCCGATGCCATCAAGTCAGCTCTGGCCGATTCAGTGGCCCGGCGAAACTTACCCCAAAAATCAAGCTCCCAGCTTAAAGCGCCAGCGGCGAAGAAGTTATCGTCTGTAGAGTTCATCCTCCGTGTTCCGGAAGTGTTTCCTCTGCTTGCCTCGGACTGCAGGTCAAGGCGTGGAAACAGATCAACTTTGGCAAAGCCAAGGGCTGCCCGGGCCTGCTGGATTCGACTGGCGGCAATTTTTACATTCTTATTGTCTTCCAGGGCGGAGACAACAAGTGTATGAAGGACAGGGTCATTGAACAATTCCCACCATTTCAGATTAACTTCAGTTTCTGCTTGCAGCTCTACGGATTTAAAATGAGCCGGTGGGTTCATAATCGGCTTTTGAAAATCCGGGCCCATCATGCAGCCCGCAACAGATCCTGCGGTGAGCAGCACGATGACTGTAACCAGTTTGTTTATTGTTTTACCCATCATTATGTATTGAGACCCGGCTTTGTTTTAAGCGCTCGTTTCTCTTCATAGCGCCCGATTTTACCGATAAAGACAAAAAGCATAGGATAAAAGAAAACCCCAAGTATTGTTGCTAATGTCATCCCCCCCAGCAGGGCCATACCCATAACGACCCGTGCCTCTGCGCCTGCTCCTGCTGCGAGAACCAGGGGAAACACACCAAAGATAAAAGAAAACGCAGTCATGAGAATCGGCCTGAAACGCATTTTCGCGGCTTTTATTGCCGCATCATAGAGTGAGAGACCTGTATCAAATTCTATTTTGGCAAACTCTACGATAAGAATGGCGTTTTTTGCAGCCATGGCAATCAGCATCACCAGTGCAATCTGGGCAAAAATATTCAGCTCATAGCTTTGGCTGAAAAGCCGGGCCAGAAATAGAAAAAGGATTGCGCCGAAAACCGCAAAGGGTGTTCCCAGCAAGATACTTAACGGCAGTGTCCAGCTTTCATACTGGGCAGCAAGGATAAGAAAAACAAAAAGCAGTGCGAACACAAAAACAATAGATCCTGACCCTGCAGCTTTTTTCTCCTGATAGGACAGATTACTCCACGCAAAGCCCATATCATCGGGAAGAACCTCGCCGGCGATTTCTTCAAGAATATCCAGGGCCTGGGCAGAGGTAAACCCGGGTGCCGGTGTGCCGCTAAGCTCGATAGACCGGTACAAATTAAAACGATTTGTAAAATCCGGTCCCGCAACTTCTGTAACGCTTGCAAAGGCTGCCAGGGGGACACTATTGCCGGCGTTGTTTTTAACATAAAACAAGTTGATCTGGTCTTCGTTTTGGCGATATTCAGGTTCAGCCTGGATATAGGCTTTGTAGAGCCTTCCGAACCTGTTGAAGTCATTGACGTAGGAACCGCCCAGAAAGGCTCCAATCGTCGTATACACACTGTCTAAAGGAATGCCGGCCTTCAGGATTTTATCTCTATTGATATCAATGAAGCGCTGCGGAACACTTGGCCGAAAGGTTGTAAAGATCGACCTGATTTCCGGACGAGCCATAGCAGTCTGGATAAATTGTGTGGTCTGCGCGGCCAGGTAATCCGGTGTGTTGCCACCCTTGTCCTGAATCATAATGGTGAACCCGGAGCCGCTTCCCAAACCGGGAATGGCGGGTGGCCCAAACGCAAAGACCTGTGCTTCGTTGATGGAAACATGAAAGTCGGCATTCAGCAGAGCTACTATTTCATTGGCGGTTTTATCACGTTCAGCCCAGTTCCTCAGGGCCACAAAGACAAAACCGGCATTGGAGGTGAAGGTACCTGAAAGCAAACTATAACCTGCTGCAGAGGTAACAAACTCAACTTCTTCGTAGCTTTGAATAATTTTTTCAACTTTTTTCGAAACAGCGTTGGCTCGCTGCAGAGAGGCTGCATCCGGTAATTGAAGGTTCACCATGAGATAGCCCATATCTTCTTCAGGCATAAACCCGCCGGGAACCATTTTGCCAAGCAATCCCATGGCCACGATCACGATACCGATGAATATCAGCCCCCGGGTAATCTTGCGGGTCACGATACAGGTGAAGTTCATATAGGATTTCGTTGACCGGTCAAAGGCTTTATTAAACCCGCCAAAGAACTTGCCCATCAAGCCGCCATAGGGCACCTGCTTTTTAAGCAGCAGCGAACAGAGCGCAGGACTTAGGGTTAACGCGTTAATGGATGAAAAGCACACCGAAACGGCAACAGTTATGGCAAACTGTTTGTAGAGACTGCCGGTTATCCCGCCCATGACGGAAACCGGGATAAATACCGCCACTAAAACCAGCGTTGTTGCAATGACCGGAGCAGTAACATCTCTCATCGCTTTACTGGTTGCTGCTTTCGGATCCATACCGTTTTCGATATTGGTCTGGACCGCTTCAACAACCACAATGGCATCATCCACCACAATACCGATTGCCAGCACCAGCCCCAGAAGCGACAGTACATTAATGGTAAAACCGATCAGCGGAAAGACAATAAACACACCAATCAGGGAAACGGGGATCGCAATGGTGGGAATTAAAGCAGCTCTCCAGTCCTGAATAAAAATGAACACCACCAAAACAACCAGTAACAGGGCGATAATCAGGGTTATGATGATTTCTTCTATCCCCGCAGTAATCGCCAGGGTGGTATCCAGGGATATATCGTATTTGAGACCTTCTGGAAAAGATCCGGCAAGTTCCTGCATTGTATTCTTGATTTTTTCAGCTAACTCGACTGCATTGGAACCGGGGGTCTGGTACAGGGCGATCATGCCGCATTCTTTATTGTTAAGCCGGGTAAAAGCGTTATAGGTCTCTACGCCCAGTTCAACACGGGCAATGTTTTTTATTTTTACCTGGGAACCGTCCTCTGTGGTTCTAACAATAATTTCACCAAATTCTTTTTCAGATTGCAAACGGTCCGGCAGTTTGACTGTATAGGTGAATTCTGTTCCCGGGGGAGCAGGCTCGGCCCCAAATTTACCTCCCGGAACAATGGTGCTTTGCGCGCGAATCGCGTCCACTATTTCCGGCACTGTTACGCCCAGTTGCGCTAAACGATCGGGTTTTATCCAGATACGCATCGAATAATCACTTGCGCCGATAACGTCAACGCGGCCAATCCCCTTGATGCGCGCCAGAATATCCCGAATATTTATAAGAGCATAGTTGCCAAGAAATTGTTGATCATGTTTGTCGTTCTCGGATGTCAGCGAGACCAGCATTAGAATATTGGGGAGTGATTTTTTCGTTGTCACTCCGAATCGTGTGACTTCTTCCGGCAGTTTTGCGGTGGCGGCTGCAACCCTGTTTTGTGTAAAAACAGTGTTCATATCAGGGTCGGTTCCGATTTCAAATGATACCTGGAGGTTTAAGGTGCCGTCATTTGAATTGGTCGACTTCATGTAGATCATGTTTTCAACGCCGTTAATCTCCTGTTCCAGGGGCGTTGCGACCGACTGCTCCACGGTAACGGCATCAGCACCGGTATAGGTGCCGCGCACCTCCACTATGGGCGGCGTGATATTGGGATACTGCTCAATTGGCAGACCCGGCAATGACACAAGTCCCACAATAACTATGACAATTGCTATAACCATGGCCACGATCGGCCGTCTTACGAAAAAATTATCCATAGTCGTCTATTCAATTTCCTGAACGGTGGGATTTACCGTAAGGCCTGCCTGTGCTTTTTGTAAGCCTTCGTATATGACGTGTTCACCGGCTTTCAAGCCTTCGGTAATCAGCCAGAATTGCCTGATTTTCGGGCCCGTTGTAACATCTTTTTTCTGAATTGTATTGGTCTCGTCCACAACATAGACACTGTGCAGCCCTTGCAGCTCCATCACGCATCGCTGCGGGATGAGGATGCCATCTTGAATAACCGTTATTCTGGCCTTCAGCTTGGCAAACTGCCCCGGGCGCAGCATTTTCTCAGGATTAGGGAATGAAGCTTGAATCAGCATGGAGCCGGCGGTTGGATCAACCTCCCTGTTAATAAAGCCAAATATGCCCTTGTGTTCATATACAGAGCCGTCTGAGAGAATCAGCTGCAGATCAAGGTCTTTTTCTTCAGGTTCCTGATTGAGCCTCTCTTGTTTTGCAAGGGCGTAGCGCGCAAATTCCAGATATTCATCCTCAGTTATAAAGGCCTGTACGAGTACCGTGTCGATTTGGGAGACCGTATTCAAAACAGTTACAGCAGGTGCCCTGCCGACGAAATCACCTACCTTTGCTTGTGTCTTACCAATAATGCCGTCTATGGGAGAATGGATTTTAGTATAACTAAGTTGTATCTTCGCTGCCCTCAGGTTTGCCCGTGCAGCATCAAGCGATGCTATAGAAGCTTCGTGCCGGGCGACGGCAGAATCCAGATCACTTTCACTGACAGCCTTTTGTTCTGCAAGCGGCCGGATCCGGGCTAAATCGCTTTCTGCTTTGGCCAGCATTGTTTGCGCTTCTGCCACTCCGCTCATCATTGCCGAAACATTGGCTTCAAAAGGCTGGCTCTCCAGGGTATAGAGCAATATGTCTTCCTTGATCCAGGAGCCCTCCTCAAAATGGACTCCCTCCAGAAAGCCTTCTACCCGTGCCTGTATGGCAATATCTTTAAAGCCGAAGAGCTGCCCCACATATTCGCGGTAAATGGGAACCTCCTGTGCTTGTGTCTGATAGACGGTGACATCAGGCGGTGGCGGGATTGCTTCGTCTTTGCTGCATGCACAACATAAAGGGACTGTTATCAATAGAAGCGTTTGGATTATTTTTTTCATTTTTTTAGTTATGCTGAGGGTTAATTTTGTGTTGCCCTTAAAAGTCTTGATTTTATATCATGATATTATATTATTTGGCAGTAATAATTCTTAATTAAGTTTAAAAAATTATTCGGGGATGCGATACATATCGTTACCAGTTGTCCCGGTAATAATCAATGCTGTTTCATTCCCATTTTTTAACTGATTGACAACATAGAGTGTTTTGGTAGGACTGTTATGTGTGGCGTCCAGCAGCACTATATCTATTATATATATTAATGATATCATGCAGGTAAAAAATTTTAAAACCTGAATATCATTATCATTTTGCGGAGGCAAATCTACATGAAAAGACAGTATAAAAAGACAAAGGTTCTCATAACGCTTGGTCCGGCAAGTTCATCCCCTGCTATGATTGAGCGCCTTATTAATCGGGGTGCCAATTGTTTCCGGGTTAACTTCTCACATGGCACGATTGAAGAACATAAAGCAACTATCAAGACCATCCGAGCGGTTGGTAAAAAGCTCGGCATCTATCCCGGTATTCTATGTGATCTGCAGGGTCCAAAAATACGCACCGGCAAAACACCAGATAACGCTACAATCGTACTGAAAAAGGGAACCACAGTATTAATTACCAACAAGGCATGTGAATGCACTGATAAAGATATTTACATACAATATCCGTACCTGTTTGATGATCTTGCACCTAAGCAATATATCCTGATCAACGATGGTGCCATCAGGATGCAGGTTGTGAAAATCGACAAGAAACTCAAGCACATCACCTGCAAGGTAATCAACACCGGAACCTATTCATCGAATAAGGGTGTTAACTTTCCCGATGCCAACCTTCGTGTGCCTTCACTGACCGCTAAAGACAAAAAAGATCTCGATTTCATCCTCACGCAAGATATAAATTTTATTGCGCTTTCTTTTGTCAGGCGCCCTGAAGATGTTGCCAGGCTTGTTCGCCTTGTACAAAAAAAACGGGCTGGTATTAAGGTTATTGCCAAAATTGAAAAACCTGAAGCTATCGATAATATAACTGAAATCATTAACGCCTGTGATGGCATTATGGTCGCCCGTGGCGACCTTGGTGTTGAGATATCGCCCTATAAAATTGCGGTACTGCAAAAACATTTGATTGAAGAAGCCAACCGGTACGGCAAACTGGTGATTGTTGCCACCCAGATGCTCGAATCCATGATTGAGCGCCCCACTCCTACCCGCGCAGAAGCAACTGATGTGGCAAATGCCATTATTGATGGCACTGATGCGGTTATGCTCTCAGGAGAGACATCTGTAGGGAGCTATCCGGCGGAATCTGTTGAGACCATGACGGCGATTGCCCGAGTCACTGAAGCAAGCTCGTACTTCCCTGTTGAATCGCCTAATCTTAATCTTCGCAAAAAATATCCACCACACGCTATTTGTGAGGCCGCCGGCTGGGCCAGCAAAGATCTCGGTAATGTGCCGGTCATCATCTTTACGGCATCCGGCGATACCGGAATGTATTTGTCCAAAATCAGGAATCAGTCCCGTATTTTTGCGTTTACACCCTATGAACACGTTGCCTGCATGCTTGCACTGGTCTGGAATGTCACGCCATTTATATTGCCCTTTATTCAGGATATTGCAAAGCTGCAGCAGGCATCAGAAGGAATGTTGATTAAGAAGAGACTTGTCAGGAAGGGCGATTTGGTAATCGTTGTCGGCGGAACCATTGCCGCTAAAGGCGCCACCAATTTTTTGCGAGTTAAAAAAGTTGGTGAAGAGTAATGAGCTCGTATGCGATACTATCCCCATGAATAAAAATCTGCTTGGAATTGATATAGGCGGCACCATGATCAAGGGTGCTCTTTTTAACAACATCGGTTCAATGATCGCTAAGGCAGAGGTACCAACCGGCGGCGACAAAGGTGTAGATCACTTTATCGAAAACATCATCGCTCTGGTTGGGACCCTTACAAAAAACAGTCCCGCTGTCGGTGCTCTCGGTGTTGGTATTGCGGGGCTTCTTGACCGGGAGCGCCGCATACTGCTTGAATCACCTAATCTTCCGCTCCTAAACAACCTGCCGCTAAAAGAGCATCTTACCTCTCGTTTACAGATGCCGGTTTTTATTGAGAATGATGCCAACCTTGCCGCCCTTGGTGAACGGTGGGTCGGGGATGGCCGCGATATTCAAAACTTTCTTCTGTTTACCCTCGGCACCGGTATTGGCGGCGGTCTTATCTTGAATGGCAAATTATGGACCGGAGATATCGGCAAGGCCGGAGAATTCGGTCATGTTATCGTAGAGCCCGGCGGCGCTCAATGCGGTTGTGGTAAATTGGGTTGTCTGGAAGCGTATAGCTCTGGTTCAGCCATGGTCCGCATTGCCCGGGAAGCACTTGCAGACGGTAGAACTTCATCTCTTAAGGTGATATATGACAGAAACCCCGAGGATATTACACCCAAAACAATTTACATCGAAGCCCGTAACGGAGATGCCCTGTGCAATAATATTTTTCATGAAGCTGCCCGGTATCTTGCCCAGGCTATTTCTAATGTCAATAACCTGCTCGATATCCATACATTTATTATCGGCGGCGGCGTTAGCAAGGCCTCTGAAATTTTTCATGCCGGGTTGATGCAGGAAGTGCAAAATCGTGTATTTAGCCTGTCAAAGGATAAGATCAACATTATTATTTCCAGGCTTGGTAATGATGCCGGCGTGTATGGAGCGGGATATCTTGCTATGCAGGGGATTAGTGAAGCTTAAATAAGGGAGTGATTATCCGTTTTATAAAAAAATCCCCGGCAGAATACAGCCGGGGATTTTTTGGTTTTGAATGAAAGCGTAGAGCTCTTTTCGTTATTGAACGTGCGGGACGAGCATCAGTTCAACCCGACGGTTGCGTGCGCGACCGGCCACGGTGTCGTTGCTTGCGACCGGGTTCTGGGGACCCTTACCATGCGTAACCAGACGGGCAGGGTGGATTTGCTGGGCCTGCAAATAGGACGCTACGGATTGGGCCCGTTTTTCAGACAGGGTGATGTTATACTCAAGGCTGCCGGTTGAATCGGTATAGCCGGTAACGTGAATGCTGGTTTTTTCAAATTCTTTCAAGACCAGCACGACCGAGTTGAGCACATCGTAAAAACCCGGCTTAATGTCTGACTGATTGGTCGCAAAGGTGATGTCTCCCGGCATGTTGAGGATGAGGTTATCACCCTGGCGGGTGACGCTTACGCCGGTGCCCTGCAGCCGTTCACGCATTTTTGTTTCCTGGCGGTCCATATAGTAGCCAACTGACCCGCCGGCCAGTGCTCCGATTCCGGCACCGATCAGGGCTCCTTTGCTACCGCCGGCCAGTGCTCCGATTCCGGCACCGGCCAGTGCGCCTATCCCGGCGCCTGCGCCTGTTTTGGCCATTTTTCTTTCACCCGTGTAGGGGTCGGTTACGCAGCTGAACAGGAATAGTAAGGAAATGAGTACAAATATATATTTTATTTTGTGTAGATAATGCATGGAGTCCTCCGGAAGTTTAAAGTTTATAAACACAGTTAACTATATAGTATATGTGAAGCTGGAACGAAAGTAAAAAAACTTTTAAAAATAAATACTGAAGCATGCATCAGTATCAGCGGATGTGTTGGAGCTCAGCATAATCCGATGCAAACAACCGATAGGGTATCAGGCTCCCAGTTGCTGCCCAATGCTGAAAGCAAGGAGTAAGTCCTGCTCTTTGCCTTTTACCTGTGCTTTTTCAAGGTTTCCGGTGCTGAAAACTTCTCCGGCCTTCTTTAATTGGAAGTCTTTAATGTTTGAATCAAGCACCCGAAGAAGCAGCGCGGATGCAGAAGGGGAAAAATCACCCTGGCTGACTACCATGACTGCCTTTTTACCTCTGATCAGCGGCGTTGATTTCCCGCCGATAATTTTCCCGGAGTCATCCTTTATTATTTCCATTTTCCCAAGAGGTTGCAGCCGTGCCCAGAAGTTTGTCATAGCAGATGTCATGGTATGTACATGATTTGGTGTTCCGAAAATAAAAGCATCTGCTTCCAGCATGCGTTTTAAAATGCCCGGCATATCATCGTCTATGGGACAGTCCTTGCTTCCCATAAGCGGTGAGCAGAGCCCGCAACCATTACAATTTCTAATGTCGGCAGCATACAGATATATTTTTTCAACCTCCACGGCAGTTTTGTTTTGGGCACCTTCAATAACCTTATCGATTAAGGTGTCAACGTTTGAACCTTTTCTTGGACTTCCAACAAATGCCATTATTTTCATTGTATCTTTCTCCGGTACTTTGTTATGTCCTGATTATGCACTATTTTACAATAAGGAAAGTATAGGCGGGGAATGAATGTGTGTCAATATGACAATCGCATATGATGAGGTGCCGGTATGTGTGCTCATCAGTCTTTGGCTAAAAAAAGCCCCTGCCGGAAGATGTTTCGGCAGGGGCTTTTGGAATCAACAATGATAATCGGCAGACAATTATTTTTTCTTTTTTTGAGCTTTTTTTGCCTGTTTATCCCGGATAACGGCCTGTGCTGCTGCAAGCCGGGCAATAGGCACGCGAAACGGTGAACAGCTCACATAATTCATGCCCGCGCGATGGCAGAATTCAACCGATGAAGGTTCGCCGCCGTGCTCTCCGCAGATCCCGATTTTAAGATTTTTGCGGGTTGAACGTCCCTTTTTAATTCCCATTTCTACCAGCTGTCCCACGCCTTCCTGATCAAGAACCTGGAAGGGGTCTTTTTCGAAAATGCCCTTGTCGACATATTCTTTCAGGAACTTACCAGCGTCATCGCGGCTGAACCCGCAGGTCATCTGAGTCAGGTCATTGGTGCCGAAGGAGAAAAATTCAGCCTCCTGGGCAATGCGGTCGGCAATCAGCGCTGCGCGCGGAACCTCGATCATGGTACCGACCATATAGGGGATTTTGGTTTTCTTTTCCTTGAAAACCTGTTGAACGGTTTCCACGACCTCCTTTTTGCAAATTTCAAGTTCGCCCATTTCACCAACCAAGGGGATCATGATTTCAGGTGCGACCTTGATTTTCTTTTTCTTGACGTTGATTGCGGCTTCGATAATGGCGCGGGCCTGCATGCGGATAATCTCCGGATAGGAAATACCCAGACGGCAGCCGCGATGCCCGAGCATGGGATTAAACTCATGCAGATCATCAACGGTAGCTTTGACCTTAGCCGGTGTCACGCCCAATACTTTGGCCATTTCTTTTTGTGAGGCAGCGTCATGCGGTACAAATTCGTGTAGCGGCGGATCAATCAGGCGGATGGTGACTGGACGACCGGCCATGGCTTTGAAGATACCCTCGAAGTCCTTGCGCTGCAGCGGCAGCAGTTCTTTAAGGGCTTTTTCGCGGGTCACGGTGTCTTCGGCCAGGATCATTTTACGCACCGAAGTAATGCGGTCACCTTCAAAAAACATATGCTCGGTGCGGCATAGCCCAATGCCCTCAGCGCCGAACTTGACCGCTGTAGTAGCATCATGCGGGGTGTCGGCATTGGTGCGCACGTTCAGGGTACGTATTTCATCGGCCCATTTCATAAGGGTCACAAAATCGCCTGACATCTTTGACTCGATGGTCTTGACCTGGTCTGCATATACGGTACCGCTGGAGCCGTTGATGGACAGAAAGTCGCCCTCTTTCAGGGTTTTGCCGGAAACCTTGACGGTTTTTTTCTTGTAGTTGATGTCCAGTTCACCGCAGCCGGCCACACAGCATTTACCCATGCCGCGGGCAACAACCGCCGCGTGGGAGGTCATGCCGCCGCGCGAGGTCAGGATACCAACAGCAGCATCCATGCCGGCGATGTCTTCCGGTGAGGTTTCGATGCGGGTCAGGATAACCTTCTGACCTTTTTCTTTAGCAGCAACGGCATCGTCGGCGTTAAAAACAATCTTTCCAGTAGCCGCGCCCGGTGATGCCGGCAGGCCTTTGGCGAGTTGTGTGGCCGTTTTTTCAGCCTTGGGATCAAACATGGGGTGCAGCAGCTGGTCAAGCTGTTCAGGCTGAATGCGCATCAGGGCTTCCTGCTTGGTGATGAGCTTTTCTTTCACCATGTCAACGGCAGTTTTCACGGCTGCGGCAGCGGTGCGTTTTCCTGAGCGCGTCTGCAGTATGTAGAGTTTGCCTTCTTGAATGGTGAATTCCATGTCTTGCATGTCGCGGTAATGTTTTTCAAGACGGTCTTTGAGAGTGACGAGCTCTTTGTACTGTTTTGGCTTTTTCTTTGCCAGGGTGCTGATCGGTTGCGGGGTGCGGATACCGGCCACCACGTCTTCGCCCTGAGCGTTCATCAGGTATTCACCGTAGAAAACATTCTTACCGGTTGACGGGTCGCGGCTAAAGCACACGCCGGTTCCGGAGGTTTCACCCATGTTGCCGAAAACCATGGCCTGGACATTCACGGCCGTTCCGATCAGTCCGCGGATATCATTGAGTTTGCGATAGGTGACTGCGCGATCATTATTCCAGGATGTAAATACGGCGTTGATTGATTTTTCAAGCTGCAGCCAGGGATCGGTCGGAAAATTTTCACGGGTGACCTTTTTATAGAGTGCCTTATATTGTTGAACAATGTCTTTCAGGTCATCGATGGTCAGGTCGGTGTCAATTGTGGCCTTTGCCTTTTTTTTCTTTGCTGCCAGGATCTGTTCAAAATCATGATGCGGAACGTTCATGACCACATCGCCAAACATCTGGATAAAGCGGCGGTAGGAGTCCCAGGCAAAGCGTTCCTGCCCGGTGCGCTCAGCAATACCGGCGACCACTTTGTCGCTCAGGCCGAGATTGAGAACCGTGTCCATCATGCCGGGCAGCGAAGCGGCAGCACCAGAGCGCACGGAGAGCAGCAGGCTGTTTTTGGGATCTCCCAGCTTGGCGCCCATAAACGTTTCCAGCTTTTTGACGTTTTTCTGGATTTCCTCTTTAAGTCCTTTGGGCCATTTCCCCTTTGATTCGGAAAAATAGTGGCAGGTGTTTGTCGTTATGGTAAAACCTGCCGGTACCGGCATGTCCAAATTGCACATCTCGGCCAAGTTGGCTCCCTTACCGCCGAGCACTTCGCGCATGTCGGCTTTCCCTTCAGTTTTTTTGCCACCGAAAAAGTAAACATGTTTTGTCATTGATACACTCCTTTTTGAAAAATATTATTCTGCTGATATTTTAGAAAAATCGGCGAAATTGGTGAACAGCGACGCTATTTTAGCCAGCAGCGCCAGTCTGTTCTGTCGTACGTTCTTGTCTTCGGCCATAACCATGACATTGTCGAAAAATGCGTCAACGCTTTCACGAATGGTCGCGATAAGCTGCAACGCGTCAAGGTACTTTTTCTGTGCCATAAGTTCGTGCACCTTATCGCGTATTTCCATGTATTTTTGATGCAGTATGTGCTCAGCATCATGTTCAAAACCGGCCGGGTCAACGTTCGTGCCGGGCGCAGCTTTTTTGATAATGTTGACCACGCGCTTGAAGGAAATTGAGAGGGCCTCGAAGTTGGGATCCGCTTTCATTTGCTCCAGGGCCTTAATGCGGTTGACATCATCGGTGACATCGTCAATGCCGAGCGTGAGTACGGCGTTTACGGCGTCATTGGACAGCCCCTGTGATGTGAGCAAATTTGAAAGCCTGCCGCTGAAAAAAGCAAGTACATCTCGAAGGATTTCATCTGTGGGGCGTGTGATCTTGGCAGATAGTCGTTCAATAGCCACTGCAACCAGATCGTTAAGCGACAGCGTATATTCTTTATTCAGAATGATATTGATAATTCCCAGGCATTGTCGGCGAAGGGCATAGGGGTCTGCCGTTCCTGTGGGAATAAGGCCGATGCCGAAACAGCCCGCGATTGTATCGAGCTTGTCGGCGATGCTCACAATCGCGCCGACATCACTTACGGGAAGCTCGTCGCCTGCAAAGCGTGGCAGGTAATGTTCATAGATTCCCTGACTGACTTCTTCGGGCTCTCCGGCTAGACGGGCATATTCGCGGCCCATGATTCCCTGCAGTCCGGGGAATTCACCAACCATCTCGGAGACAAGATCCGCCTTGCAGAGATAGGCTGTGCGTTCAACATCGGAAGTAGTGGCAGAGTTGTCCAGAGCCTTTGCCAGATTTCCGGCAAGGCTGCGGAAGCGCTCCATTTTTTCGTAGGAGGTTCCTAGCTGTTTCTGGTACAGGACGTTTTTAAGTGATTCTGTCAGCCCGGGCAGGGATTTCTTCTGGTCTCCAGCGTAGAAAAAGCGCGCATCGGACAGGCGGGCTCGCAGGACGCGTTCATGCCCGTTTATGGAGACCTCGCGATCTTTTACATCGGTATTGTTTACGGCGATAAAGTAGGGTAATAGTTTGCCTTCGTCGTCAATGACAGGAAAATATTTCTGGTGTTTCTCCATTGAGGTGATGAGCACCTCCGGGGGGAGATCTAAAAAAGATTTATCAAAAGATCCCATGACAGGAAACGGTGACTCGACAAGATTGCCAACTTCATTTAAAAGAGCAGACGAAGCTGTGAGCGTGCCCTTAACTGACTTTGCCAATGTATCCCCCGATGTTTTAATCGTAAGGATTCGATCTGCAGGGTCAATGACCACATGGGCCTTTGCAATGGCTTCGCGATAGGAAGCGATATCGGTTACCTGCACAGAACCGGGTGCCATGAAACGGTGACCGCGGGTGGTATCGCCGGAGCTTATGTTGCCGTAGGTGAAGGGCACGACTTCTGCGTTGAAAAGCGCTACGATCCAGTGAATGGGGCGGGCAAAACGGATATCAAGGTCTTTCCAGCGCATGGATTTGGGGAAGGGAAGCTGGCTAATTACCTTTGTAAGTATTTCAGGCAGCAGATCCCGGGTCGGGGCACCTTTTTCATGTTTTTTCGCGCAGATATAGTCGCCTTTTTCAGTTGTGACGATCGTTACCTCGCTGATGTCGATGCCCATGCCTTTGGCAAAGCCGATTGCGGCCTTGGAGGGTTTGCCCTCGTCGTCAAAGGCAATTTTCTTTGCAGGTCCCATCTTCTCGACCGTCAGGTCGGTCTGGGCCGCAGCCATTTCATAGGCCATAAGGACAAGGCGTCTCGGTGTGCCGTAGGTCTCAATTTTTTTGCAATCGATGCGTTTGGCAGTCAGTTCTTTTTCCAGCAGTGATTTTAGCGCCGACAGTGCATCGGGCATAAACGCCGCGGGTATCTCTTCGGTGCCGATTTCAAGAAGTAGTTCGTGGGTCATGCAAGATCCTTCACGTTATTTTTTTGTGTATCCGCAGGAGTACGGCATTGTGTGCCCCTGCCTTTAATTTGTTTTTTTAAGCATCGGAAATCCCAGGGCTTCACGCTGGGCCACATAGGCTTCGGCCGCTGCGCGGGCCAGATTGCGCACCCGGGCGATATAGCCGGTGCGTTCAGTGACACTGATGGCGCCCCGGGCGTCAAGCAGGTTGAACACATGCGAGCATTTAAGGCAGTAGTCATAGGCCGGCATGACCAGGCCCTGGGCTATTGTGTCCTTGAATTCCTGTTCATACATATTGAAGAGACTGAACAGCATATCCGCATTTGAGGTTTCGAAATTGTATTTTGAGTAATCGATTTCGTTTTGATGAAACACATCACCGTAAGTAACACCGGGGCCCCACTCAAGATCGTAGACGCTGTTTTTTTCTTGCAGATACATGGCGATGCGTTCGATGCCGTAGGTAATTTCGACACTTATGGGTTTGAGGTCAATGCCGCCTGCCTGCTGGAAATAGGTAAACTGGGTAATCTCCATGCCGTCGAGCCAGACTTCCCATCCAAGGCCCCAGGCCCCGAGCGTTGGTGATTCCCAGTCGTCCTCAACGAATCGGATATCGTGTTCCAGGGGGTCAATTCCGATGGCACGCAGGCTGTCAAGGTACAGATCTTGAATATTCATGGGGGAGGGCTTCATAAGTACCTGAAACTGGTAGTAGTGCTGAAGTCGGTTGGGGTTTTCGCCGTAACGACCATCTTTGGGCCTTCGTGAGGGCTGCACGTAGGCTACGTTCCATGGTTCAGGGCCAAGGCATCGCAGGAAGGTAGCCTGATGAAATGTGCCGGCGCCCACCTCAATATCATAGGGCTGCTGGAGGATACAATTTTTCTCGGCCCAGTAATTTTGTAGAGATAAAATAAGCTGCTGAAACGTCACCGTGGTGTTCCTCCTGCTCGGTTATGTGTGTGCGCACGGCTGTCCCGTTGTGGGAATCAGACCAGTTGCTGTGTTTTTATAAAAGAGATTCGTATACCATAAATAAACATGTTTTGCCACATGATTCATGCGGCAAGCGTGGCAAAGCCAGAGACGTCGGCTTCTGTTTGTGCATACGGGGCGGGAATTGAATTAGAGCTGTTTAAGAACATCAAGCGAACGGGGTCGGCGCCCCATGTGATACTCCAGGAAGCGAGTGAACAGCCTGTGGCTTTCATCCTGGGATTCGCGGAAAAAAACAGGCGGCTTATCGCTGCCTGCTCCGAGCCCAAACACTGCACTACTGTGATCCTGTCCGATCCAGTATCCGCTGCAAAAAGTCCGTGGTAATGCATTCCGGCTGTTTGATAATGCGTTTTTGTATCACATCGGGCACCGGGATCGTAAGCGGCTGCGTAAACATAAACCATTGTGGAGATGGGGAGAACGTGTTCATTCTCTCGAAACACGGCCCAAGTTCAAACCACTCGACGCTCCAGAACTTTCTCTGAAAACAGTCGGGGTCAACAATAGCAAGGTGCGCCGGAATGGTGAAAAGCTCACAGGCACTTTTCACGCTGATAAATGGCATGCCCCGCTCCTGCAGAATCCGCTCTGTCAAGGGCAGCAGATCCTCAGGCGACAGGTTGTAAAGCAGCACTAGTTTGTCGGTCATTCTTTGCATGTTCCCTCCCGTTTATGAATTATTTACAGCCCCGCGCGTGTTACGATTGCCGAACAGATCATATAGCTGTGGCACCAGAAATACTCAGACAGATAATTATACAGATCATAGGCCTGCTGAGCGCTCAGGCGCGCTTCAAAACGTGGATGCAGGCATTCGTAAAAATCAACAAACGCGAGGCTTTGCGCGCCCATGCGTTTTCTCATCGCCATGCCGGCATCAAGCCGTAGCTCCCCTTCTTCCGCAACCAGACCGCCGAGAAACCGCTCCAGCTGTTCCTTGAAAAAAATCAGCCCGAACGTATCGGGTGCAAGCGCATTCGGTCCGGTCAAAACATCATGCGAAAACAGCTCTGACGGCTGCCACCCGTTTTTCCTGCGGCTGTATTCATCGCAGAGCTCCTGCCCGTTCTTTGAATCTGAGCAGGCAAGGGCAATCGTGTATTCAAGATGATTTGCCGGCCTGATCGCGCTGCAGGCGCGCATGAATGCATCCACGCAGTCCTCATCCGGCCCGTCGATGCCGTTTGCCGCGCAGTAGTGCGCGAGTGCCTCCACGATGCGCGTGCGCCGCTGCTGCTCGGCAGCTGCTGAGTCGGGGGCAATGATTGCCGTCCCTGCTGTAAGGGGCGATGACGAGACAGAGGCCAGAAACACGGGTGCGTTTTTAATGAAATGCCTTCGAAGTATCATGCGTTTACCTCTGTTCTTTACGCTGTAAAACCAAGGGTTTTCTTGTTCTTGCTCATATTTTTAATGCATGCTTCATTTTCAAGCGCGTCAATAAGCATGGCATGCGTGACTTCATTGGATGTGAACAGGCAATAGCGGTCTCTTACCACCTTGAAATCGCCGGGCGCTAGATCGCGAATGTTTCGCAGCCTTTCGCGGCCTGCTTCATCAAGCGGGCTACCTGTAAGCGGCACAAGAAACTTTTCGTAGAATAGCTCCATGCCCTTCACGGTCAGAAAGTCAAATCCGATCTTCTGGTTGAACCGCCTGATAGAGGCCTCATCAAGCCCGGTGAACCGGTTTGTCGTGCAAATGAGCAGCCCTCTGAATCGCTCCATTTGCGTAAGAAATTCATTTACCATGCTTGTTTCCCATGAGCGCTGAGCAATGTCCCGGGTGAAGATGAACGAATCTGCTTCATCCACTATCAAAACCGCACCCCTGCTCTCAGCTGCCGCAAACGCAGCTGCAATTTTTTGTTCGGACTCTCCAAGATAACAACCTAAAAGATCGCTTGCCCGTTTTACAATAAGCTCGCGGCCAAGCCGCTCCGCAATATAGCGGCCAAGCTCACTCTTGCCCGTGCCCGGAGGGCCGTAGAAAAGAATATTCATACTCACGCGTGTCTCGTTTTGCAGTTCTTTTAAATAGCGGTCATACGCTGTTAGTTGAGCCATGAGAGCATCTATGTCTCCGGCAATATTTAAGCCGTCCAGACTATAGTTTTTCTCTATCCCGTCCTTATCAATCTTTTTGATGCCGCCATTCAAAAGGGTCTTGTGGGCCTCAAGCGCCAGACATACGGAGCTGTGAAACAATTCGCTTTTGTCAGCTGATACCTGCCTGGCCTTTTCAACTGCAAGGTCAATGGCTCCGGCGCTCACGCTGTGCCGCATTGCAAGCGTTTCAATATGCTCCGGCGTTAAAAGATTCTTGCATTCCCGTCGCTGCAATATTGTATTCCAGAGCTGAACGCGCTGTTGCCGGCTAAAATGCGGGAAATGCGCACTGAAGGCGAAACGTCGCATAACCGATTCATCCATTTCGCTTATATTATTAACGATCCAGATAGCCCTCACGCCGGGCTGTTCCAGATAATAATTAAGCCATGCCTTATCGCGCCCCCCCCATGAGCCTTTGCCGAAAAACGAAAAGAATCCGCTGCATTCCGTATTTAAAAGGCTGTCCGCTTCGTCAACGATGATAAGCGAACCCTGCTCCCCCTTTGTAGTTAGATTTTCGCAGGCAATGAGGGCTGCCCGCCGTCTGCTGACATCATTGCGTTCATCAGGCCGCCGTATTTCATATGAGGGTAGTTCAATTTCACGGGCAATACCGCGGGCAAAACTGGTTTTGCCGACACCGGGGGGGCCGTATAGGAGAATATGCATTGATTTTTGAGGCTTATCCTTTAAAAGGTTTAAAATATGGGCCGTGTGGCGAGCATCTAGAATATGGTAATCAAGGGGGACGGTCTCTTCGGCTACCGGGCTGTAAAATTCCTTAACGACGAAATCGGGCGAGTTGTTGTAAAAAAACTTAATGTATTCATCGTCAAAAGAGATGCTGTCACCAGAGTAGTCAATAATCCCGGATTTGCGCAGGTTACCGCTCAGGGCATCATCAAGCTCCCGGGGGTTGAGATCAAGAACGCCGCTCAGGTATTTGCGCCCCTGAAAATCAAGAATATCCAGCTCATTGTCAAAGTACGATCTGGGGTCTTTAAAGGTATTTACAATAAAAATTAACAGACACAACTCCGCCTCACTATCAGTTGCATGAAATGTCTCCTTGAAGGCATGCATGTTCCTGGCTATTGCGGCGGCGTCTCCATTATTAAATGCTTGTGCTTTCTTCCTTAAAAGCTTCAGGCAGTAAATAAGTATTTTTTTGTAAACGTTTTTTGAGCAGATTTGAAGGAAATGGATGATAATCGTTGCGTAATCGGAATCACAATCATCCAAACAATAGGCATCAATCTTTTTTGCGATTTTTACAGGCGCAACGCTTTTTAGATATTTCAAAATGCCGAGAACATCATCTCCGATAATCCAAGCCAGCAGTTCCATGGAATCGTCATTCAGAGTTACCCATTCGCCAAGGATTCTTGATAGATAGATGGCGCATTTTGATTTGACAAAGCACTCATTGTCATCAGATTTAGAAAGCTTGCCGGTATTCGCACTTATTTGCTCCAGAAACTCTTTCTCATCTTTTTTAAAATCATTAATTGTTGCCATGATATCCCCCTTTGTTATATGCAAATAGTGTGATTCAACTGATATGGATAAAGGGTATCATTGCATCATTTCATCTCGCGATAATGGTTTGATCTTTTCGATTTGTCTGCTTGACTAGGGGAATGATCAAAGTTATTATTGTTCCATGCTATGAAACGACGCACGCCACGGGAGGGGAAAGTATGCCCAGAAAGCAAAATGATAAGACCTACGGGGAAAAGCTAATTCGGCTGTTTGCACAGCTTTTGTTTTCAAATGATAAGTATTCCCTGAATCAACTTGTGAAAATGCTGGAATGTTCCAAACCAACTATTATAAGGCTGGTCAGGGACATACAGCAGGTCTATGGCGCGCAAATCGAGGACACTATCAGCGGGCGCGAACGTTTTATTTCCATGAAGAAAACGCGTAGGCCGCAACCTGCTCAATGCCTCACTGCCGACGAGGTAAATTTGCTCCAGATGTGCAAGGCATTTACAGAGCATCTTGTGGGCTCGGATTTAAATGCTATCGTCCAGTCAGGTATTTTGAAGAGCAAGCAGTTGTTGCCGGAGGGCGTGGATACATTTACAGATTTGTTTTCAAGCTTTCAGCACGGCACTGTCGATTACACGGACCACCAACATGCCATCATAACCATCATTCAGGCCAGGCAGGAGTTGAAAGTCTGCTGTATTACCTATCAGGCTATGCTGGACGCGGCGCCTAAGACATACTACATAAAGCCCCTTCGAATTTTTTCTCATAACAACACTTTGTACTTGCTTGCTCAAAAAGCAAAAACTCCCGGCAAGGCGTACAAAACCCCCAAGTATAACCCACTGCTTGCTGTACATCGCATCAGGGAAATTGAAAAAACCGATATTGCTTTCGAGTATCCTAAAAATTTCAGTTTTGAAAAGGTCTTCAATAAAAGCTATGGCCTCATGAAGGATGAGCAGTTCTCGGTAACTGTGCGGCTCACAGGTTGGGCCAGACAGTTTATGCGTGAAAGAACATGGAGCGTTGATCAGAAGATAAAGGAGAACAAGGATGACTCTACTGATATCACCTTTACCGGTTCATCAGAGTCGGAGGTTATTTCCTTGATTCTCTCGCTTAGAGAAAATGCAAGGATAATAAAGCCTAAATGGTTGGTGGAAGAAATTAAAATTAAAATAAATTCAATCTGTCAAACGTATCAGTAAAAAAACATTTTTCTAGGAGAAACCAATGGCAAAACTTTTTTCGTATGTTGTTCATCATGATACAGGCTTTGCACCAAATCCAACGGGCAAATATTGCACATTGGCAGGATGCAAATTTAGCAAAACAGGGAAACCCCGCAACATCGTTGAGCTAGCAGAGGAGGGCGATTGGGTAATCGGCACAGGTGGGGCTAATAAGAAAAAAAGTTCTGGCATCGGAACATTGCTTTATGCAATGAAGGTGACTAAGAAAATGGACCTTAAGGAATATTGCGCTGACCCTCAGTACAGCCAGCGCTCTGATGCAGAGAAGTTAAAAAAAATCTCAAAGGATTATAAAAAGGTTTATAGACAGGCACTCATATCGAACAAAAAATTTTACTATTTCGGCAAATCCGCATTTAAGATCCCAAAGAGATTTGAATATTTAATAAAAAGTGGTCCTAAATATAAGAAATTTAGTGACATTGAGGATGATCATTCAATACAGGCTTTTTTGGGCTGGGTTCAAGGGAAGTACAAGAAGGCTAATGTGAAGGGCAAGCCTTGCGTCCCAGAAGAAAACAAGAATAAATGTCAGAATAAAAAAGGTGGCTGCAGATGAATATTGTTTTATTGCGTGTTGGCATTGATAAGGGGTGCGGGGGGTGTTTGGGACCTGTTTTTAAGGATGGCAATTTCGAGTTTGTACTTATCACTTATACCTGTAAATACTAAAAAAATAATTAAAAAACGAACCCACACAACATATGAAAAGATTAATAAATTTGTTGTTAGTGCCCCTTTTGGAAGAGGGCATGTGTCATTAGAAGGCCCCGATGCGGAGAAATTTAACAATTTAGTATTAAGCAATTTGTCCAGAGATTATAAGGCTTCAATGCAAGGTAGCCGCAAGGCCAAAAGCGCAAAGGGTGTATCTAATTCAAATAAAAAATGCTGTTAGGTTCCTCACAATAGACATTTGATTCTCAGAAAGGAGCTATATGCTGATTTTAAAACGAGTGGGCATCGACAGTCAATATGGGGGTCACTGGTCAGTTATAAAAAAAGATAAATTTTATTTTGTCTGCATTCCCGAAAGCCGCAAAAAAAAATCTGACACGAAAAAAAATCTTTTTACGTATTCTGAATACTATGAGAAGTTTATCTTAGAAGATTGTTATAGAAACAAAATCAAGTATGCCGGAAAGTATTTTGTACCAGAAAAAATTAAAATACATCTTGACCCCGACTTGGAACAGTTTACCTATGGCACGAATACCCACTTGGGGGGAAATGGGAAGATTCAAGGAGGAAATGATGTTGCTTTGGTGGAAATGATCAAAAATGGCGTCAAAAATATTGGCTTTTACGCAGCCTACCAGGATTACGATCAATCGCAACCAAATCATAAAAATGGGCGGTCAGGATATTATTTGTTTGCGCTGTTTGAGAATTGCCAGGTATTTACAATAAAAGAAGGTAGAGAGAAAGGGGGGGCAATCCAAAATCAAATTAATGAGAATCAACATGTTAAACGCCAAGATCCTGACACTCAATATATTATATGCGCTAATCGCAAGAAAAGTTTTAGACTCAAGAAACCTCTTTTGTTAACAAGCCATAAAACTGACTATCGTCTCGATATAAAAATAAAAAGATACCTTGGGGGCTATGATAAACAATTAATCAAATCTGTTCCCAGACTTTTTTCCGAGGAAAAAATCAAGCACTACAAACATACAATCATAAAAGAAGATATGTTGAATGATTTTATTAAGATGCTATATGAACGCCAATAATTCGGACTTGATCTGACGATTAATTTATAGCAACAGAAGATTTTCTGTAATATTCAAACAACCGAACAGGAGTTCTAATTAATGAGAACATTATCATATCAGCATATACAGGTGAAATAATGAATAACAACAAGTCTTTTTTTACCACTATGCAAAATTATGTCATTGCTGGACTATCTAAGATGCCAGATCAAAACATGCAATCACCTTGGGGCAGATATCTTGCAATATGTTTAAGAGAGATTTTGCAGGAAAATAAAAAATTGTTTAACAAGCTATTTAATTTTGATGCAAACAAAAACACAAAAGTTGTTCTAGAATACTATTACACAACAGATAGAAGTGCGGACATGGCACTATTAGATAAAGATGGCTCTATCTGCGCACTAATAGAAATAAAGGTTGAAGACAAACTACGCAAAGGTCAACTTGAATCATATTTAAAATATGCAAAAAAACACAAAATTAATTTTTTCTTAATTACAAGATGGTTGCCAGAAAACAAGGTCGTAGATTTAATAAAAAAAGCTAGGGGTAAAATCGTTACCATTTCAGATATTCATAAAACAGTTGAAAAGAGCATAACCACTCATAAACAACCTCTATCTAGAATGTTTTGTGATTTTTTAAAGGAGAGTAGAATGGCTTATGAAGCAAAAATATCGGAGGATCTTTCATTTTTAGCGCAGAAAGTCTTTTTTTCCTCAAAAAAAGATAATCGTGTTTCTATCAATAAACTTCGCGATGGTGGGCCGGGATCATTTACTGTCATTTTTACTAATCTTGAGATTATCACAAGAGATTTAATGGAAAGATGGGAAATAAAAGAGCGAAAACTTTCTCTCAACATGTGGTTCCAACCTTACTCTGCCGGCGAAAAACTAAATCAATTTAAAAAAGGTGAGAAGACCTTCGATGATGACTACTATTCTCTTAAGGGGGAGGGGGTAAATTTAATCGACGCGGGAGAAATTTGGTTTTGTTCTACTATTAATATTGGGAGCTCCAGTCGTGTTTATTGCACACTTGAATTTGGTCTGGTCCTAGAAATATATTCAGATGCTAAGAAATCTGATTTATCAATATACTGGCAAATAAATCCTGACAAACAAGCAGTTACATACGGAAGTGAAAAAATAAAACTTTTCTCAAAAGATAAAGCATGGAAACTACCATCAAAAGAAAAGTTTGTTGAAAAACTAGAAAAAGGATTTTCTTTGGCTACACGAAAATATAAGAAGAAATACCCTAATAAGAAATCACAGGAAGCAAAATGTATTAGTTGCTTCCCTAAGATTATAAAATAATTGCTCTAATATTTTTTTTAGTACATCTTTTTTTTAGATTTTAGATTCAGTGCTACGGTAAATCCTTGATGAAAGTTAGAGGTTGGTTGTTTTGTTTATAAGGACATAGTAGCGCTGTTTGTGGTCAATGCTTTCAAAATGTGATGCATGCGGTGAAGAGATGGTGGCAATATCTTTTCTGGGGAGCTTTTTTTTGAAGGCATTAAAAACTTTTTGAATTGAGTTATGATTTGAAATGCGGGCGGGCAGGAGAATTGTACTGTAGTCCACCTGGCTAAAAAGTTCTTCCATCACCTTCCGAAAACTGACAAAAAAATCCACGTACTCGGCCCTGTAACTTCGAGCAATTTGTATGCGATCAACCAAAAGCACACCGCAGTGGCTTTTTGTAAGGTCGAGCATATAAGCATTGCCGATCCACCTTGCCCCATTAAAGACCCTTATGTTGAAGAAAAAAGGTGTAAGAAGCTGGTTCTTGCCTAGGGTTTGTGGTTCGGTGCAGTCCTTTGACTTTCGGTTTTTGCAGAGATCTAGATAGTCCTTGCAGGGGAAAAACTGTAAGTTCTTCTCAGTCGTGCAAGAATATTTAATTATGTTCTGATAATTGACCAACCGACGCGCTGGCCGAAAGGGTGTGTGCAGCCGCCGTACAAGTTCAAGCTGCTTTGTAAGGAAAATATCGTTGTAAAATGACTCGATACCAGAAAACTTCATTTTTATGGACTCAATATATCCGTGCAGTTTCTGCCAGACATCGGGCTTCAACAGCTTGCTTGATACAGTATCAATACGCTTGAGAGCATCTTCCACATCTTCTTGACGCATCCCGGATTTCAGATAAGGTGCCAGGAACAGTTTTTGTCTATTGGTAAGTCCGAGTTTCTCGATCCTTGAGGAAATCATTTTTTTGATGTCCCGAGGCGTGATATGGGCTAAATGTCGAAGTTCGCTAGGAATACGTACAAAGAGAAGTTCCGCAAGAGCATGTTGAAAATATTGATCATGAACCTGGCTTTCAGTGGCAATATTCAATGCATGATAAGCATCTTCGTTTGCAGAAAGAGACAATGTGTAGGCAGCAAAAAGGTCGCGAAATTGTTTTAATGAAAGGACTGAAAATCTTTTCTTATCAATATATGCGCGCATCTCAAATCGGATATGTTTTTTTATTGCGATTGCCACGGCTACTTCCGACAGGGGCGTTTGTAACTCGGAAGGGAGCAGTATGTTTCGGACTTCTGCTGGTAAGCGGTTTATGCTGAAGACAATGTCAATTTGGCCAGCACCCAGTTGGGCTGAGGGGATAGCCCAGCGTATCTCTTCGAAATGATCCCTGGGCCAGCTGCATACAAGCTCTTCGAAGCTGACGTTGCGTGTTCTTGTTTTATTCTCTGGTTTAAAAAGAGAAAAGGTCGCCTCTGCTGATTCTTTGGCGTATTGAAGAGCCGGGGGTTTTACAAGAATTTTAGTTTTAGCCAGTTCGTACATGGCGGGATAATACTCACCAAGATTGAGAAAGTTGCACTGCTTCGCCCGCAGGATATCTTCAGGGGTCTGCAGCCGGTAGGGTATGGAAAAAATAATATCTGACATATGAACTTTACTACCAATATAAAGTTTAGCGAATGATGCAATTATAACCATGCATCGTTTCATCAGACGGTATCAAAACGGCTTTTTTAAATATATAAATCCAAACATGCTATGTGCTATGAAACGATTACCTGTTAAGGTATATAGAAAAACATAAAGGGAGAACTCAATGCCTAACACTAAAACAAAACCACGCCTTTCGAAATCACGCTTTACTGCGGGACTTCAGTGCCTGAAACGTCTGTATTTAAAGGTCAACGAGCCTGAAGACACCCCGGAGGTTTCTGCAGCGACTCAGCTTATTTTCGATCAAGGCACGAACGTGGGGAATCTTGCTACGGAACTGTTCAAGGGTGGTGTTCTGGTAGATGAGGATTACATGCATTCACGGGAGGCGACTGAAAGGACCAAATTGCTGGTTGACGACAAAACGGTTCCAGCAATCTTCGAGGCAGCATTCACCTGCGACAATCTTCACGTACGGGTTGATATACTGGAACGTCTTCCGCGCAACAGGTGGCACCTGATAGAGGTCAAATCAACAACCAAAGTAAAAGAGCATCATCTGCCCGATGTGGCTATTCAAAAATATGTGCTTGAACAGAGTGGCCTAAAGGTTTCAAAGGCAAGCCTCATGCATCTTAATAATAAATATGTGTATGACGGCAAGAAATATCAGCTTAAAAAACTTTTCACAATAGCTGATGTAACTACGGACATAAAGTCTTTGGCGAAGGAGCTGCCTAAACGTATAGCTGAGCAGCGTGCAGTGCTCAGGAAAAAGCAGTCTCCCAAGATAGCACCCGGCAGTCAGTGCAAGGATCCCTTTGAGTGTGAATTTTATGACCTGTGCAACCCTGCAAAGCCCGCGGACTGGATCGGTAATTTGCCCCGAATCAGTGAAAAAAAAGTTGGTGAGCTGGGGGATATGGGAATTTCATCCATAAAAAAAATCCCCACTGATTTCAAGCTGTCGTCCATCCAGAGCCGCATGCGCGAATGTCTCAAGAAGAAAAAGCCGTTTTTTTCAGACAAACTCCCTGCCAAGCTCGCAGAGCTGGCTCCACCCGTCTACTTCATGGATTTTGAAACCATTAATCCGGCATTGCCGCAACATAAAGGTATGCGGCCCTATAGTATGCTGACATTTCAGTGGTCGGTGCATTTGCTTTCCAGTGCCAGGTCGAAAATAAAGCATTACGAGTTTTTGCATGAGGATGACAGTGATCCTCGCTTATTTTTCATAAAAGAGCTTTTTGCCGTGCTTGAGCAGCATAAAAAAGCACCCATAGTTGTTTATCATCAAGGTTTTGAGTCCGGGCGCCTTGAGGAACTTGCAGGGTACTTCCCTCAATACGCCAAACGTATCAAGCGAGTTCAGAATAGACTATGGGATCTGCTGCCTGTTGTGCGAAATAATGTGTACCATCCCAAATTCGACGGATCATTCTCTATTAAAAAGGTTCTTCCTGCCCTGGTTCCGGAGATGTCCTATGAGGGGATGGATGTTGCAGATGGTCAGCAAGCGGGCGTAGCGTTTTTGCAAATGATAGATGCTGATACAGGAAAATCAGAAAAAGGACAGCTCTATAAAGATTTGCTTGCTTACTGCAGGCAGGACACCCTTGCCATGGTAGAAATTTTAAAGAAACTGAACGAGTAACCTTGTCGATGCCCCGGTCTTGTTCAATGGGCTTTACTCAGAGGTGTCTCCTTTGCTCTTTTCTTCATTATTGCATGAGAATTTTTTCAGGAGTTCTTTAACAGCATCTTCTGAACTTTCACTACCATCATCGCAATGTTCAACCCACTTCTTTTCAGACCATATTTCGAAATAATTTATTCCTCCGCATACAAGAAGTTCGCTTGTTTGTTCAATTTTGGCATACTGTTGTGCTTTTTCAGGAAGATATAATCTGTTGTTTTTGCGAAGTGTGAAGTGGCCGAAGCATATCTCAAACTTTTCATCGATGTCTCCAAGATTGGCGAGCGGTACGGCACAGAGACATAAAACGTCCCACGGGTCATCATAAATTGCTATTTTCTCAGCACCTATCTGTCTTGCAAAGCAGTCCGGAATTCTTATCGTATTGTCTTTGGCTAAAAATATTCCATCAAATACATGTGCAAACATTGACTTCATCTTGTCATCCCCCATAAATAAAACACTCTATTGATTTGTTGCTGAGCTACTAATGAAGATTTGCAGCCTTCCGCTGCGTTTTACGACTTGAACATATAGTTAAACAGTAGCACACCATCATTTCATAGCGTGTAATGGGAATTCATTTTTTATGTATTGGGGATGGTTCTTTTAAGCTCATCTCCCCTCGATAGGGGGTGATATTTTAAAAACGGCCGCGCCGGAGCACGGCCCTCCATGTACCCGGTCAAAATCGTTAATTCTGAAATGCACGGGCACCCACAGGGGGTTGCCCATACAATGTATTGCCGGGTGAAACAGGGCGGTTGGCTTACAGCTGTTCAAGGACGTCAAGTGAACGGGGTCGGCGCCCCATGTGATACTCCAGGAAGCGCGCGAACAGTTTGTGGCTTTCATCTTGGGATTCGCGTGAAAAAAACAAGCGGCTCAGTTTGAGCAGAGATAGACTGCGAGCTTGCTGAAACAGGCGTATGGTGCCGTTGGAAAGGGGCAGCATGTTGTGCAGCGGAGGTTCGCATCCCGGGCAGATTATGCCGCCGCGTTGAATCGAAAAATGGTAGGCCGCCTGCATATCAAATGGCGTGTTGCAGGCAACACAGTGCATAAACTGCGGCTCATAGCCCAATAGGGAAAACAGTCGTAGCTCAAAAAGGCGTATCATTGATTCCCTGAAAGACGACTGTGTCAGAAGGTCGATATAGTACACCAGCAGACGATACACTTCGGGATGGGCTTCGCGCTCCGGGGTAAGCCCCAGAATCAGTTCCAGCAGGTAGGTTCCCAGAGCAACCCTTCGTACATTCTGGGCGATTTCCGGAAAAGCGCGTACGATGCGGCAGCGTTCAAGGCGTACCAGGTCCTGATGCTCTCGAGCGAAAAAGGTAATTTCATTCAGGGTAAACGGTTCGAGTGAACTGCCGAAGCGCTTTAGGCTTCGTTTGGCGCTTTTGGCAACGCCGTGCAGACGGCCGGAGTCTTTGGTGTAGAACGACACCAACCGGTCTGATTCTGAAAAGTCCGTGGTTCGTAAAATGATCGCTTGAGTTATGTATTGCGGCATGTGAAGGCCCAGACGCGTTCAGCGTTTTTTCTTTCGTACGGTAAATCCGAATTTGCCGATCATACGTCCAAGGCCGAAATAATGACCATGTAGAAAACACAGGGGCTTGGAATGCGAAAGCTTGAAAGTTCCCGTGGCAGGATTAATCAGCGATTCATCGGCATGAACAGCCACAACTTCTGCAAGAAACATATCATGCGTTCCCAGCGGACGGACGTCGATAACGCGGCATTCGATATTCAGGGGTGACTCTTCTATCAGGGGTGCTTTAAGCTGTGATGCAGTTGTGGGTGTAAGTTTCATTTCTTTGAACTTGTCAACATCTCGGCCTGATTTTACCCCGCACCAATCCGTGGCGCGCGCCAGGCGTTCTGTGGTGAGGTTGATGACGAATTCTTTGTGCTTGCTGATAATGCCGTGTGAATAGCGCTCCGGCCGCACAGAGATATAGCATAGCGGCGGTTCCGAACAGACCGTGCCTGTCCAGGCGATGGTAATAATATTAAATCCGTCTTCAGGTGTTCCGCAGCTTACCAAAAGGGCAGGTACGGGAAAGATCATTGTTCCGGGTTTCCAGAGAACTTTGGGCATCTTCGTTTTCCTTTGGTGTAGGGTCGGGTTTTCAATCATCATTGAAATGCAGAGTGTCTTTAATTAGATAAAAGAAGAATACGATATAAGTTTTGGAAAAAAATTAGATATGTTGCTTTACATGAAAATTGCGTTGAGTATTTTGTAAATTACAATCGTTACAGCGGCAGCAATCGGGATGGTGAGAAGCCATGAAGAAAATATGCGGGTAATAACTTTTGTATCCAGGGTGGAAATTCCGCGTGCAAATCCGACACCGATGACTGCACCCACAATGGTATGTGTGGTTGAAACGGGCATGCCCATCTTGGAGCACACCAGCACGGTCGTGGCGGCGCTGAATTCAGCGCAAAATCCACGTGACGGGGTGATTTCGGTGATCTTTTTGCCGATGGTCGCCATAACCCGGTAGCCGTAGGTAGCAAGTCCGATCACGATACCGACCCCGCCCAGTCCGAGAATCCAGAGTGGCACCTGCACCTGCATGTGCACCGAGCCGCTTTTTATAATGCTCACGACAGCCGCAAGCGGACCGATGGCGTTAGCTACATCATTGGCCCCGTGTGCAAAAGCAATATACGAGCAGGTGAACAACTGCAGCACTCCGAAAACTTTTTCTGTGTTGGCATATTCAATCTCAAGGCTGGCTGCCTTCGGAAGTTTTCGGTTCCATCGCAGCAATGCCGCCCGGGTTATGACGGCGGCTACCAGTCCAATGCAGGAGGCATACAGCAGCGCGGTGAAAAACGGCAGATCAAGGTGGAGGTTTTTAAGCCCCTTATAAAAAATTGCTAGCATCAGGGTTGTAAATAGCGCAAAGGTCAGGTAAGGCGCGGTTTTGATTATAGCCGCAAAGGGCTTGTCCCGTGACAGCACCAGCTTTCGAATGAGGATGAACAGCAGGAAGGCAAGGATGCCGCCGAACAGCGGTGAAAGGACCCAGCTTGCTACAATACTGAAAAGTGTGCTCCAGTGAACGGAACCGGCACCGGTCGTAATCAGGCCGAATCCGAAGATGGAACCTACAATCGAATGGGTGGTCGAAACCGGCATGCCGTAAAATGTTGCGGCATGCAGAAACATCGCAGTGGCAAGCAGTGCCGCAAACATACCGAAGGCAAGCTGTTCGGGGCTGTTGGTGAACAGGCCCACGTCAATGATACCCTTGCGAACGGTATCCGTGACATGCGATCCGACCAAAAACGCTCCGCAGAATTCAAAAATACCTGCCAGTATAATCGCTTTTTTTACTGACAGGGCACCGGAGCCCACAACGGTACCCATGGAGTTGGCCACATCGTTGGCACCAATGCTCCAGGCTGAATAAAAACCGACGGCTACTGTCAGATATAAAAGGAAACTAAAATCCAAAACAGGTAAAACCTCCGGCGATAACGGTCTTAGGCCCGACAGATGATCAAGTGGCGCAGGTTGTCGCCACAATTTTCAGCATGATTGGCAAGCCGACCGAGTACATTAAAGATGCGCATTAAGAAAACAATGGTAATCGGATCCATCCGATCTTCCATTTTAAAAAGTTTCTTCAGCGCTGCCTGGGCAACGACATCAGCCTCGTATTCCAGCTTTCCGGTTTGATCAGCTTTTTCCAGTACACGCTGTGCTTCGGGGCCTGTAAATGAGGTTTCCATCAACAGGTTGAGTTCTTCTGTGGCACCCAGCACCATATGACAGGCCTCAAGGCCCTTGTTGGTAAGCTGGCGCGTTTGTTCCTGTAGCTCTTGGGGCACACACGTTTTGCGCATGGTGAGCAGCACACACAGGTCTTCTGCGGTATCGGCGATATCGTCCTGATGGTTCAGTATGCGCAGCAGATCGCCGCGCGGCACCGGCAAAAACATGGACTTGGTGAGTTGTTGGCGAATAATTATCTTGGCTTCATCAGCTTCCTGTTCCTTTTCGCGGACCTTGCCTTTCAGGGTTTCGATCGCGTCCCAGTCCTCGTTAAACCAGGCATCGACCACCGGTGTAATCAGCTCGATACATTCAATAACACAGGTTGCATGCTCCACCAGAGGCTTGAAGGGTGATTTACCGAAAATCTTGTCAATGATTGGCATTGCTGTATGCTCCCGATAATAGTTTTGAAATGTTTGGGTATGTAACAGGTACCTAAATGACGGTTGTTAATTGCAAGCAGGAGTCGGTAATCATGGCAAACATCAGCTAATGCTTGTGGCCGTGCTTGTTATGTCTAAGATTGATACCAGATATAGGTCTGCTTTGCAATAATTCAAACGTGAAAAAAGTGTGCCATGTGAAAAAAAGCAGAAGAGCCTGGTTGTTCAAAAAGTTTAAGCGGACGTAATTTGAACTTAGGCCAGGAAAGGTTAACCGTCCTGGCAGGCTGCGGATCGGCGTTCTGATTGTTGCAGCGCCGGAGCTAGATTTTTTGTAATGCTTTTTCCAAGCCTGTGCGATATTAATCAGCGTAGCGGAACCTTTTTTCTACAACGGGAAAGTAGTGCTAAAAGTTACTTCAAATGACTAATAGGCACCAAACCACTTGAATATTGGGAATTTTTAGTGTATTTTTGCGCTGCTTTTAAGTGTGTTGCTCTTCTAGTTTGTTTTTGTTGGGGTTTTTTTGTTAGCGGTGTATGACCGCTATCAGGAAGTCACAGACCGTTCGGGTTATTATGAGGTTCATGCCGTAACCGGGCACTGAGGAATCAATGTCGCAAATGTAAGCATAAAGGAGATGATCATGAAAAAATGTCTTACGCGGATACTTGCCGCCCCCCTATTCTTGTGTGTATGTTTTTTGCTGGCAGCGCCTGTCGGGAATGCGGCTGCTGAAACGAAAAGTATTATACTTGCCACCACGACGAGCACGCAGGACTCGGGACTTCTGGACGCGCTGCTTCCGGTCTTTGAAAAACAAACAGGTTATTTTGTGAAGACCATTGCCGTCGGTTCGGGGCAGGCCATGGCCATGGGGGCCAAGGGTGAGGCTGATGTGTTGCTGGTGCATTCACCTGATGCTGAGAAAAAGTTTTTAGCTGACGGTAACGGCATCCTGCGGAAGCTGGTAATGCATAATGATTTTGTTATCGTCGGGCCGAAGGATGACCCTGCGGGTATAAACGCTGCAAAGTCAGCATCCGAGGCTTTCAGGAGCATTGCCGAAAAAAAGGCCCTGTTTATGTCACGGGGTGATAATTCAGGTACGCATTCAAAAGAGAAAAAAATCTGGGCTTTGGCCGGCCTACAGCCTGAAGGGGCGCGCTGGTATCAGCAGACGGGTCTTGGCATGGGACATACCCTGGCTGTGGCAGCCGAGAAGGAGGCCTATACCCTTGCTGATCGCGGCACCTATTTGGCGTTACGCAAAAATCTGGGTATTCCAATTTTATGTCAGGGCGACAGTATTTTGCTGAATGTTTACCATGTTATTGAGGTCAACGCTCATAAATGGCCGAAAGTAAATGCAGCCGGTTCTAAAGCCTTTGCTGCTTTTATGGTTGCAGAAGATACGCAGAAGCGTATCGGTTCCTTTGGTGTGGCAAAATTTGGTTCTCCTTTGTTTACGCCCGATGCGGACAAGATGGTGGAGAGTCTGGGAAAGTAATTAGCGCGATATCAGATTCCTTCTCTGGTAGCTGGCGGAACAATGAATAATGGTGCATTTCTATGGACTTGATTGTTCAAGGTGTTTGGAAGGCTGTTGTGCTGCTTGTCACGTTTGATCCGGAGACATGGAGCATAACGCTTTTATCGCTGCAGGTTTCAGGTGTGGCAACGTTGGCGAGCCTGTTCATCGGCATGGGAGCCGGCATTTCTTTGGCTCTGGCGGATTTCCGGGGTAAAAAGTTGTTGGTGAGCATCATTAATACGGGTATGGGTTTGCCTCCGGTCGTGGTGGGCTTGTTTGTAACGATAATGCTTTGGCGCAATGGGCCTATGGGGTTTCTCAAGCTTCTCTATACTCCCGGGGCCATTATCCTGGCTCAGGCTGTTATTGCCACGCCCATTGTGGCTGGTATCACGATTGCGGCCATTCAGAACCTGCCCCGCAATCTCAGGCTTCAAATATTGGCACTCGGTGCAACGCGGCTGCAGATGATTTGGCTGCTCATGCGTGAGGCACGTCTGCCCTTGCTCGCTGCGGTGATGGCCGGTTTCGGTGGCGTCATTTCGGAAGTGGGGGCTTCAATTATGGTGGGCGGCAATATCAAGGGCTACACCCGTGTGCTTACTACGGCAACGGTCATGGAAACCGGTCGGGGTAATTTTGATATTGCTATTGCTTTGGGCATTATTCTGCTTCTTCTGACCTTTGCCGTTAATTATATTCTCACTCTTGTGCAGCAGCATGACAGGCCACGATGAACGCTCATCCGTTGATACTTGAAATAAAAAATATTGATGTCCGGCGCGGCGGCGCGCGGGTGCTCGACGTGCCGCAGCTCAGTCTGCGGCAGGGGCATATCCTGTGCCTCGTTGGCCCTAATGGTTCAGGCAAATCGACCCTGCTTTTAACGATGTGCGGCCTGCTTGATCGGACGCAGGGAGAGTTGCTGTTTAAGGGGTTGCCCGTAGACGGTCGACCCTCAATGCTTGCTTACCGCAGAAGCACGGCAACCGTTTTTCAGGAGCCTCTGCTGTTTGACACGACCGTGTATGACAATGTTGCCTCAGGCCTCAAACTGCGGGGCCTGCCCCGTCAGGAGATTCGGTGCCGGGTGGAGCATAATCTTGAGCGTTTTCGTATCAGTCATCTTGCCCGGCGCGCAGCCCGTAAGCTTTCGGGTGGCGAGGCCCAGCGCGCAGCTCTTGCACGTGCTTTTGCGACGGAGCCGGAAATACTGTTTCTCGACGAGCCGTTTTCAGGCCTTGATCCGCCTACACGCGAAGCTCTTATTGATGATCTCGAAAGGATATTCCGGGATACCGGTATTAGCGTTGTCATGTCGTCGCATGATCAGACTGAGGCACTCAGGCTTGCTGACGTCATGGTCGTGATGCGACAGGGATCGGTTGTGCAGACGGGATCGCCTGAAGAGATAATAAATTTTCCTATCGATGAGTTCGTGGCTTCCTTTGTCGGCATGGGCACAGTGCTGAAAGGTAAGGTTGTGGAAGCCCTTCAGGACACCGTGATGATTGGCGTTGGCGATCAACGTATTGAATGCGTGGGCGAGGCCGCAACCGGTCGTCAGGTTATTTTGTGTATACGCCCTGAACATGTGACCCTTGCCCTGCCCGGCGGCAAGGACAGCGACAGTGCCCGGAATAATTTTACCGGCACGATCACCCGAATTATTTCTATGGGGCATTTTCTTAAGGTGCAGCTTGACTGCGGTTTTTTTCTCTCGACACATATTACTCATCAGTCGCGGGAGGTACTGGGGCTTGCCGTGGGAGGTGCGGTCCTTGTTTCCTTTAAGGCAACGGCCGTGCACATGATAGCGCATGCGTAAGGATATGCCACAGGAGATACGGTAGTACTAGAGCTTGAGAATCTCTTTTCGGAAAAACGTATAGAGCGGGCGCGGGTTTCCATCCGTCGCCGGAAGGTTATACGAATTGGATCACTTTTTATCGGGAGTTTTCTTATGAGCAAGGAGATGCTGAACACGAAAGAAGTGGCTGAATATTTAAATATCAATGAAAAGCAGGTCTATAAGCTTATTCAGGCTAACAAGATACCCGCAACCCGCATTACGGGCAAATGGACATTTCCGCGTCAGCTGATTGAGGCCTGGATCATTAAGAATGCGGAAGAGAATATATCTCTGAAAGAGAAAAGGCCTGAACCGGCACATCATATTGTGGCTATGGGTAGTCATGATTTTTGCATGGAGCTGCTGTCCCATGAGCTGACACGGGCATTCCCTGATTTGAGCCTTTCGGTCTCTAATGTGGGAAGTGCCGGTGGTCTTATTGCTCTGGCCCGCGGTATTTGCCATGTTGCCTGCGCGCACCTGTTCGATCCGGAAACCCGCAGCTACAATGTGCCCTATCTGGCAACGTATCTTCCGGAAACGGAGGTGGTTGTGATTAATCTCGTGCAGCGTGATCTGGGTCTTATTGTGCAGTGCGGTAACCCAAAGGGTATAGCCTCGGTTGCCGATATCAGTAGTTCCGGCGCGCGTATTATCAACCGCCAGAACGGTTCGGGAACGCGCCTGTTTTTTGATGCTGAACTGCAGCGGTTGGACATTGACGCGGAGCGCATTCCCGGCTATGAAGATGAGGTTTCCACCCACAATGAGGCGGCCCTTGCCGTTTTTAGCGGATCAGCGGACACGGCTATGGGTATTCTGAGCGCTGCAAAAATGCTTGAACTGGATTTTGTGTATCTGGTCAAAGAACGTTTTGACCTTATCATACCAAGGGAGCATGTAGCAGCCGTGCCCATTGACGCCCTGCTGCAGGTTGTTCGCTCTAAGGCCTTCAAGCAAAAGGTCAACGGCATGAGTGGTTATGATACAACCGCCACCGGACAATTCATGGCCGCAACCTGATTGTAGCGGTATGTCCGAGGCTTGACAACGTGTAGGTGGCAGTATCATCCCAATGTGTTGGTTTTATGCGGGATGATATTTTTTTAACCAAATATTAACCGGGGCCTACCATTATATTAAAAAACAGGGCGTACATTTAATGACATATGAAGCACATGGGTTGTGCATGTAACAGAAAAATTCAGGCAACCCAGGGAATGCCTTCGCAACGGATGCTTTCCGTGATTACGACAGGAGGTATATGCTGCGCAGGTAGTGAATAAAAAAACGAAAATTTTTTCTATTCTTTAACACTTCAGGAGGAACGCATGAAACGAGGGACAATACTTCTAATGGCCATGATGCTGCTGTTTATGTGTCAGGCTCAGTCCATGGCGGGTGAGATGGACATCCTGGTAAGAAAACTGGTTGAGCATGGTGTTTTAAGCCAGCAGGATGCCGATGAGATTCTGCAGGAGACCCGCGTTGAAGCCGAGAAAGAGCGCCAGGAAACCATTGCGGCTACAAAAGAAGCACTTATGACTGGTGAGGATGCTCCCTTTATGCTTGTTGAGTCGATTCCCTCCTTCATTAGAAATACCAAAATCAAGGGTGACTTCCGGTTGCGTTACCAGCATAACGACCGGGAAGGCGGTAATAATAATCGTAATCGCGGCCGCTATCGCCTGCGCGTTAGTTTTGTCACAAAGATTAACGAAAAAGTTGACGTTGGTTTCGGGTTTGCTACCGGTGATGGTAACCCGCGCAGCGCAAATGAAGATATGAATAATACATTTGAAAATCCTGGTATCCGGCTTGATCTTTCTTATGTTGCATACAAACCCTTTGACTGGCTGACACTTGTCGGCGGTAAGTTTAAAAATCCGCTTTGGCTGCCCGGTGGTTCCTTTCTCTGGGACAGCGATATAAGGCCCGAAGGTGTTTCTGTGTCTATGAATCGTACTGTGGGCGGAGTTGAATTCTTTATGAACAACGGGTTCTGGATTCTGGGTGAATTTAAGGACGATTCAGATGATCCGGTCATGTGGGTTCTGCAGCCCGGTTATAAGGTTAAACTGGGGAATAATGCGTATTTTAAAAATGCACTCACCGTGTATCAGTTCTCGAATGTCAAGGGCAACCACTTTGAGTATTCAAGCGGTTCAAACACGCGCAACCCCGATGCTACCGACCCTGACGACCCCACCACTGCAACTTATGCAAAGGATTATGACGCGGTTGTTGTTTCAGCTGAGCTGGGTTGCAAAACCGGTCTTGCGCTGATACCGTTTGCCGCATTGTATAGTGAATATATTCATAACACCTCGACCAGCAGTAAAAACAGCGGCTATATCGCGGGGTTTAAGTTTGGTCACGAGAAGGTTTCAACGAAGCGTCAATGGAAGGTCTCTGCCCACTATCAACGTCTGGAGAGAGATGCCTGGCTTGATACGTTTCCGGACTCTGATGCCTATAGCGGTCAAACCGACACGGAATCCTACGTAGTGAAAACTTCGTACGGTTTGATGGACAAGATCAGTTTGGGGGCCAAGTATTACCACAGCCGTCCGTTTACAGGTTCCAGCGACGACGATGATGTTTTGCAACTCGATCTGCTTATTAAGTTTTAAAAAAAAATCAGTAGTACGAGGTAAACAAAGGGACCCTGCAGGGTCCCTTTGTTTTTGGGGAAAAGGGAAAAAGAAACAGGGCTGCCCGTGAAATGAACGTTGGTGTGGTGTTGAGCCGTTATGCGCGTGCGTCTTGAGTGCAGAAACAGGCTGCCTCACGCATGAACGTGAGGGCCTGCTCAATGCGCTCCAGTTCTTCAAAACCGTACGATATTCTGAGCTGGCGTCGGCCGGTTTCCTGAAGCGCTCCGCGCGGATGAACGCAATGGCAGCCAGGTATATACAGTACACGGGCATGTTTGTTCGAGTCGGGACCGTCGATTGTCGGATCACCGGTGGTGCGGGTCAGGTATTTGAAAAACAGTGAATCCTCGTCCGTGGGTATATCTTTGAATGTCAGGTAAAAATAGAACGCCGCATTGCCGCCGGTACAGGTTTCAAGCCATGGGCCAAGTTCGCGCTCAAGCCAGCCTTTGATCGTATGCACTTTTTCGTGGTAGCCGCGGTTGACGCGAGCGATCTGATCTTCAATATGGTGGTCAAGCAAATGACTCGCAATTTCCTGACTAAACAGCGGTGCGCTGAAACCGGTGTCAGCGGTTTTCTGCACGAGCGCGTTCAGTAAGGGGCTTTGCTTGCCGATCAAGTAGCCAATGCGCAGGGCGGGTGAGAGAATTTTTGAAAGGCTGCCGACTTCTAGTACAATTCCCAATTCATCAAATAGCATGGCCGAGCAGGGTTTTTCACACTCAGGGTTATGGATGGTATCCTCGTAGGCAGTGTCGAACAGTAAGGGAATAGCGCGTTGCTGGCTGCGTGAGAGTTCTGTGGCTATCTCTACGATCTCGCGTCGTCGCGTGTTTGACAGTATCGTGGCAGTCGGGTTGTTCACGGAAACAATATAGAAAAAACTGATATCCCTACAGCGATCACCGAGTTGTTTCAGCCTCTCGTGCAGCAGATCGGTGCGTAGGCCGGAAGAGTCTTCGGCAATCGCAATGACGTCAAAACCCATGCGCTCCAGCAAGTTGCAGTAAATGTAATACATAGGGTCGGACGTTACAACAATGCCGGGCTGCAGCACCTGCACCATGGCTTCAAGCAGGCTGGTAACACCGCTTGCGCCGATGATGATTTTTCGATCACGCATGTGCTCGTGGGTCAGTCCTCCTCGCGCATTGCGTATGATGAAATCAAGGATTGATTGCGTAAGAGTGGCTGACCCCCGTGGTCCACCATAGTTGAACGGAGTTTTGTGGCGGGAGGGATCGTCCAGGATTTTTCCCAGGGCATCCCGGATGAGTTCAGCCGGGATGGTGCGTTCGTTGACATAGCCGACCCCAAGGTTGATATCGCATCCGGGGCGGAAATCAGCCGCAAAAGCATCCATCATTCTGTTGACCGGAGATGGTCTGCTTGAAGCTTTGCCGTAGGGTGAAAGGGTGTAATCCATCGTTTAGGACCTGTGATGCGCTTGTGTAAGTCTGACAACGCACGGTTGATCGTTAGGGTGAGCATTTCACAATTAGTATGATCGTTTTATTGTGAAAAAAATCACAAAAATTTTGGGCTCACTGTTTGTAAATAGTAGCCATAACTTTTTATTTTTGCAAACAAAATTGAAACTGTGCGGATTTTTATTGTTGTCGCTCTACCGGGTGCGAGCCGACACGTGGCTGGTAGTTTTTTCGGGTTGTATGCCGAAGTTGTTTGTGTGATATTATTGTGAAAGGCGGTATATGGAGTCGTTTTGTTGGGCCATAGTTTGTATGGTGCCGGCGTATCGCCGGATCGGTTTGGTTGAGAAAGGAGAACACTCGTGGAAAAGCATCAGGTGATTATTGTCGGCGCAGGCCCGGCGGGCGCGACGTGCGCGAAAGTATTACAGGACCGTGGAATCGATGTGCTGGTGATTGATGGTCAGAAATTTCCCCGGCACAAGACCTGCTCCGGGGTTTTGTTCGGACAGACTCAGGTTTTGCTACAAAAATATTTTGGCTGTCTGCCGCCTGATTCAGTGTATTGTGCGCATCGAGATATCAATGCCTCCGCCATACAAGAGTGGACACCCGAGGGCTCCTGTCAATACGTTTGGGAAATTTCAAAGGATGGGGAGACCTTTTCGGAAGAGTATTACAATATTCGCCGTTCTGATTTTGATCACTGGCTTATAGGACAATCCGGTGCTGAATTCCGTGACGGGTGTAGCCTGAAGGCTTTGCAGTCGGGCAACGACGGAGTGAAGATTACGGTACAGTACGACGGGATAGAAAACGAACTTGGTTGTGAATATTTGATTGGAGCGGATGGGTGTAACTCAACAGTGCGAAAGGCTGTTGATTCGAACTGGGTCAAGCAAAGCCCGACCGTGCTCGTCTATCAGACGTACAACTATTTTCAGGATCGTGGGACGCTTCCCGAAGGGCAATGGACAGTTTTCTTTAAGCCCGAAATAGGCGATATTCTATGCTGTGTGCATCAAAAAGATGACACGCTGGTTTTGTGCGTCGGCGGTTTTCAAGGCCGCAACCTTAAAAAAAGCACGAGTGCCTTCAAGGAATTCCTTCATCGTGAATTCAAGGTTGTTTTTGGTACTCAGAAGCGGGATGAAGGCTGTGTGATTCGCATGGCACCCCCTCAGCTCGGGCAGGAGCGTATTCTTCTAGCCGGTGAGGCTGGCGGATTCGTTTATCTCAACGGTGAAGGCATCAGTACTGCTATGGATTCCGGATATCGTTTAGCCTCAGCTGTTTCCGGAGCCTTGAACAGCGGCGGCAGCGCTCTTGATCTCTACAGGGAGAATACTGCAGATATTTTAGGGCATATGGAGATTTGCATGCAGAAGCTTCATTTCCTTAGCGTAGTTCCATCGGCATAGTTATACCAGCTTTCGAGGCTGCAGTGCGGACAGGCGCGCAATGTGCTATTTTTAAAAAGCCGTGATCTTCGCCGCTACAGCTGTTTAAGTCCATTGAGAAGTTCGGGCAACTAAAGTAAGCCTGACAGGATATGACATGGAACAGATTCCGGAAAATAATATCCCTACTACGCCGGGGTCCGAGCGTAAAAGTTCGCAAGCGAGGGGTCGTTTTGATGGGCTTAGGATACGCTTGGTTTTGGTTACCTTTGCCTTTTGCGCTTATGTAATCAGTTTCATCTTGCTTGAAAATATATACGGCACAGGAGGCCCGACCGCTACTGTGTTGTTGGTTGCGGCCGTGAGCTGGTTTTTTGGATTTGTGCCTGGGGTGTTGACCGCGTTTCTGGTTTTCCCCTTGAATGTTCTGATGTACGCAATCATTGGGGTGGAGACGCAGGCGCTGTTGGGCGCTGCCGGTATTGCTGGTATGATCGCCTTGGTGCTTATCGGAGCGGCGCTGGGCCGGTTGCGTGATCTGAGAAGACGCTTGACTGCTGAACTTGCCGAACGCAAACGCACAGAGGAAGCCCTGCGCGCTTCGCGCCAGGCCGCACTTGAGGCCAATCGGTTTCGCAGTCGTTTTTTTACCAATATTACGCATGAGTTCCGCACGCCTCTGACCCTGGCAATCGGACCCCTGGAGGGTATGCTGCGCGGAGAATTCGGCCTGTTAGGGTCGGATATGCAGGAGCAGGTTTCCGTAGCTTTGCGTAACTCGCGTCATTTACTAAAACTCGTTAATCAGTTGCTTGATTTCAGCATGGCTGAATCCGGCAGCACAAAACTTTTTTGGGAAAGGAAGGATCTGGGCACCATTAACAGTGCGGTGCTTGATGCTTTTAGCGTGATTGCGGTTAAGAAAAAAGTATCCGTTGCTGTTGAGACTGAAGCGTCCCTGCCCGCAGTTTTTATTGACACGGCTTCGTATGAAAAAGCGCTTTTCAATCTTATCGGTAATGCTTTCCGGTTTACGCCTGAAGGAGGCACGATCACCGTCGGGCTTAGCCGTGCCTCCGCCGGTATCCCCGGGGATGAGACCATGGTGATCCCTGCCGTCGCGCAGCCTGTCTCTGCAGATACCCATGTTTGTCTGTGCATACGCGATACCGGTATCGGTATTCGACCTGAGCATCTCAAGACGGTTTTTGAGCGTTTCAAGCAATCCGGTGAAAATTTAGCTTTTGAACGCGGCGGCAGTGGTATCGGCTTGGCCCATACCAGGGAACTTATTGAGAAAATGCACGGGATCATAACGCTCAAAAGTACGCCGGGTTCAGGATCACAGTTTTGTGTGTATTTGCCGCTTGAGCAGTTGGATGCTGGCCTTGGTGCGACTGATGCAGCAGAGATGCCCGCGCAGGGTCTCACGCTGAATGCCGATGTTGAAACAGCCAAGTTGACCGTTGAGGAACAAGGTTCCCTGCGAGGCATCACCGGCAGCCGGCCGTTGCTTCTGATTGTGGATGATAATAGTGATGTTCTGCGCTATATCGCCGGCATCGTGCGGTCCGAGTATGATTACATTGGTGCAGAAAACGGGCGCGAAGCCTTGCGCTTGTTGGAACAGCATGTTCCCGAGCTTATCATCAGCGATATCATGATGCCGCACATGGACGGCTATGAGCTGCTGCGGCAGCTTAAAGCACATGAGCGTTGGCGAACGATTCCATTTCTCTTCCTGAGTGCCAAGGCTGATGTGGATATGCGGGTTGAAGGCCTGGAGGCCGGGGCCGATGATTATATCCCTAAGCCGTTTAACTCCCTGGAATTGCTGGCACGGGTTAAGGCAGTGTTGCGGTTGCAGGGCCTGCAACAGGAAACCGACCAGCAGAAGCGTGAAATCGTAGAGCTTACCCGCAGGCTGAACAGCACGAACACCTACGGCAGCATTGTCGGCAGCAGCCCTGCCATGCGTGCCGTATATCAGGTGCTTGAGAGTATCAAGCACAGCGATGCCCATGTTTTGATTTCAGGCGAAACCGGAACAGGCAAGGAGCTGGTTGCCCGTTCAATTTATGAAAACAGCAGGCGCAGCCAAGGGCCCTTTGTCACGGTTAACTGCGCTGCTATTCCGTCAGAGTTGATGGAGCGCGAGTTTTTCGGTCATGTTAAGGGTGCTTTCACAGGTGCAGTGAGGGACGGCCGGGGGCTTTTTGAAGAAGCTGATGGCGGCACCCTGTTCCTGGATGAAATCGGTGAGATGAGTCTTGACATGCAGGTCAAGCTTTTGCGCGTGCTTGAACACGGTGAGTTCATGCGGGTCGGCAGCTCGACTTCCTCCCGGGTGGATGCACGCATTGTCGTGGCTACCAATAAAAATCTTAAGGAGGAGATCCTCAGCGGCAAATTCAGGGAAGATTTGTATTTTCGCATACATATAATCCCCATTCATTTGCCGCCGCTGCGCCAGCGCCGCGATGATATCCCTTTGCTTATTGAGTATTTTGTGGATGCGTATGCCAAACAGCATGATACGGAGCCGACCAGCCTCTCTCGGGAAGATATGGATTTTTTACTGAAATATTCCTATCCCGGTAATGTTCGCGAGTTGCAGAATATGGTGGAGAGGGCATTGCTCATGGGTGGAGGCGTAGCGGAATTGAATGCTGCAGCGCATGGTGATGCATTGCAATCATCTGAATTGTCGGGTGATATTGTCGCAGTGCTTGATTCGGAAGACCCGCTCAGGGATGCCCGCGCTGAGCTTGAAAATGATATTATCATTCAGGTGCTTGCACTGCACAATAATAATCATACGAAGGCTGCAGCGGCATTGAAAATTTCAAGGGCATCATTATACAAAAAAATTAAGCGTTATGGCTTAAAAACGGGCCAAGTGTAAACATTTGTTTACACAACCCATCCTTCCCGAAAAACAAAATAAATTTCAATAAGTTATCTTCATCGACATTAGTGGGTGCAAACAAAAGTATACACTCTTTGAGTATCGCCTTTTAGCTTCCCCGCCAGCTCTTCCTCGTAAACCATTGAAAAATGGACTCATTTTAAATTTAAACATTTTGGCATGTGTTTTGTATTATATAGAGACAGAAGCTATTGCGCTCTATAAGCGTAATTCTTTATTTTTAGCAGGTATAATTTAAGTAATTTAATGTTATTTAATCCTATTTATTGTTCGATCAGGGAGGTGCTGAAATGAAAAAAAGTAATAGGTTTCTGGGGTTGGTTGTAATGTTGTGTATGGTTATCTTGTTTTTTGGCGTTAGTATAACGGCTGTGCAGGCGCAGTCATGTGTTACAACCGTGCAGGACCAGGCGCTTGCGGATAAATTTGAACGTTTTACGGTAACCGGCATTATAACGACTGTGCCCGTGGATCCTACCGAGCCTGAAGCTGATCCCAATCTGCCGGGATTTGTTGGAGCGTCATTCCTGAGAGTCGATGACCTGGACGGGGATGGCCAAAAGGAAATTGTTGTCACGTCGGTCTCGGGAGAGTCGGGTAATTTTGTTGTTCAGGATGGTGCTGTGGCGGTATTTAAGCGCACCAGTGAGGATTTGAGCACATGGACACAGTCGGTTATCCGTGCTGATTTTGCCTGGGCCAATGATATGCTTATTCGTGATGTGGACGGGGATGGAGAAGTGGATATCATGGTGTTTGATAATTTCCTGGCGGGGATGTGGACAAGTTATCCCGCGGGTATTTACCTGCTGAAGAATCTTGGCGGCGATGTTACTGATCCGCTTAATTGGGAAAAAATAACGATCTATGCCGAAGATCCTACAGAGGCCGTCGTGGCCGGCAAAGATGACAAATATGAGCGGGCCAAGCGGCGTGCCTCCTATCATCAGGCCTATTTTGTTGATCTTGACGGTGACAGTAGGGAGGATTTCGTCACCACCCGGATTTCAATGGAAATTTGGCAGAACCAGTTTAATGTTCCTTCACTGGTTGGCCAACAGTATATGTGGCTTGAGTGGTTCAGGGCTGAAACTGATTTGGAGACTTATCCGACAGGTTTTTCAGGCCCCTATGATATCGGCGACGGCGCTGGTTTTTTGATGGGCATGGCAGATATTGATGATGACGGTTTGCTTGACGTGCTGGGACCTCAGTTTTTTATCACTGACCCCGGCGGCCTGATCGTTAAAGGTTTCCCTGATGGGAGTGATCCGTATGGTGATAGTCTTGTGTGGTTTAAAAATCCGGGTCAGGCTGTGTTGGCTTCTGCTCCTAATTATGAATGGGAACGTTTTGTCATTGATAACTGGTATACATCCTCCAATCCTATGGGCAAAGGTTTTATGGCTTTTCCGGCAGACATAACCAATGACGGAGTAAATGAGATTATATTTACAAGCCATAATCATCAGGAGTATGTAGATAATGAAAGAATCTGGCCTTCAGGTGTTTATTATCTGAGTATTCCCGCTGACCCTGAAGATACTTCAAGCTGGGCCCCGGTTACCATTGATTCAGGCGATGCATTTCTGGTTGATCGTGACGGAGGTCCCTACAGCCAAGGCTCACCCGGTTTTGCTGCGGTGGGTGATATTACCGGCAATGGACTAGCCGATATGGTTGTCGCCGGTGACGGGCGCGGATCAACATATTATTATGAGGCGGTGCAAGCCGATGGGGCCTGTTCGTTAAAGTTTAAGCGGGCTGCCCTGTATGAAGATCCAGCCTCTATGCCAGCAGAGGTTAAGTTCTATGACATGGATGGCGATGGAGAGCTGGAAATTCTGGGTACAGTCTATGACACCAGCTTTAGCAAGTATTCAGCTGACGAGAACTACAGCGCTTCCGGATCGGTGTTTATCTGGAAGCTTCTTCCTGATAGTGATTTTGACGGAATTGTTGATGCAGAAGACAATTGTCCAGATGATTCCAATCCGGGTCAGGAGGATGCTGACAGTGACGATATAGGAGATGTTTGTGATGCAGATACTGTTTATGGATATATCTCTGGCATACCCGGGGATAGCCAGGAAGGTGTTATTGTCAGGATATATAAACCCTCATGTGGCGGTGATATTGAATTAGCTTCTGATACCACAGATTCAGATGGCTACTATTCATTATTCGGCAATCTGGGGACGGGATACCGAACTCTTGTTCCGGAGCTTTTAGGTTATACTTTTGTACCGGAAGTGGAGTACCCGAAAATGCCTCAGGCCGTAATTCAGTCTTATGATTTCACTGCAAGTATAAGTGAAGAATAGCAGGTTGAATATTGAAAGGCCCATAGCATAATGTTAAAAATAGTTGGTAGTTAGTTTGCTGAAGTTAATATAAGTATTAATAATAAAAAAGCCTGTGACTTTTTTAAGGTCACAGGCTTTTTTTATATGATTATGTACCAGTAGTGTCTGGTTGAATTTTAGAAAAGGCAAGGCCGCACGTTGCCCTGCCTTTTTGGATTTGGAAAGAAAGGAAAATAGTTATAGTATACATGGTTGGAAGAATCTGGAGTCGGTGCGGCTGTTCGAAAGGGTGCTATGCTGATAGCGTGTATGTTTAATTACGGATTATTCCAGAGTACTTGCTGAATGATATTTTTTTACGGATTGTGATAACCGCCCATGTCCAGTGCCTCTATCATTACCGAGCAGGGTGCATATCCATTTTTGACAATAACGGATTTGGCCTTCTTGAAACAATGTGATTTTGATGTTTACAGCGCATCGGGGCCCGGGGGGCAGAAACGCAACCGTACCTACAGCGCCGTGCGCTTGACGCACAGGCTAACCGGCCTGGCGGTTGTTGCCGAGGAAAGCCGCTCGCAGCATGAAAACCGCGCACGTGCCTGCCGCCGTTTGAAAATCATGATTGCTCTGCGCCTGCGTGCGCAATTGACTAACGGCTGGAATTTACCGGATGCTCTAGTGCCATATTTCAAGCCTGCTGTGCAGAGAATGAATCCAAAGAATGAATTGTATGCGCTGTTTTGTGCTGCCATGCTCGACCTGCTGCATCTGCAGCGCGGAAGTCTTAGCGATACTGCCCGAACCCTGGGAATTTCAACCGGTACATGCGGTAAATTATTTATGATCGCAAAGGACATTCTGGCCGAAGCAAATGCTATTCGAGTTTCGTTTGGGCTCAAGCCTCTCAAATATCATTAGGGCGGGTGTTAGTTTTTCAGGAAGAGGGGAGACAGTACTAAAAATGATAGCTGAAACCGCGGTTGAAACGCACGCGGTCAAGGTGCTCCTTAAGTTTTTGTTCCGGGTCATCGCCGTAGTGATCTAAAATACGGTCATAGATTTCATTAGCCTTATTGCGATTACCCCGACGGGCTTGCAACTCTGCTTTTTGCGCAAGCGCGTGGATTACCAGTTCTTTGAGCTCGCTGTGATCGGATTGCCAGAATTTTTCAGCAATGGTTTCGAAGATTTTATCTGCTTCTGCGGTGTTACCCATTGTATCAAGAGCCAGTGCGCGGTTATGCTGTGCTTTCGCAACCAGTATTTGCAGCCGACTGTCCTGGGCGGTTGCAAAACGGCTCATGATATCATTAAAAACAACATATTCTTCGGTGGTGCGGTTGCTGCGCGCGAACGTGCAGGCTTTGTTAACCAGTGCTTTTGCAACCTGTTCCTGCAGCTCAATTTCCTTGGCACCCTTGAACCGATCAACAACTTCATCATAGGCTGCCAGGGCCTGCAGAGTGTTTTGCTGCAGGGCCAGTACGAAACCCCGGTTAACCATGGCCGTGGCTGCAAGGGTCCGTACGGCGAGTTGTTTTGATTCAGAGCATGAGCGTTGTAGATCTTCAAAAACAGTCAGGGCGTTCTGCAGCTTGCCCTGCTGCGCGAGGCTGATACCTTTATTGAGGCGCGCTTTGGCGCACAGCGTCTGGAGCTCGGGGGACTCATTCGTGCCGATGTATTTGATCAGGCGGTCATACAGGGTTATTTCATCTGTGCCGGATTCTGCAACAGCCTGCTCGAATATTTTTTCAGCTTCCGCTAACGCTATTTTCATCTGTGTTTCTCCGCAAACAAATCAACGCGTATGTAATAGGTTAAAAAAAGACGGCTTTACAAAGCCGTCATGTAGTTTTGCAATGTGTTGCTGATTAGATCTGGCTGTAATAGTTACATCCCGGTACAAGGTAGTCCCTGACATAGCGTGCAACAAATTCCTGAAAGCGGTCAGGGCCCTGTGTGTACCCGGTCTGTTGCAAACGGCTCATGTCCGCACAGGTAAAATACTGATAGCGTCCGCGCAGCTCTTCGGGCATGGGGAAATATTCAATGGTCGGTTTTTTGCCCAGTCCGTCAAAAATTCCGCGGGCCAGTTCGTTAAAGGTATGCGCCCTGCCGGTGCCGGCGTTGAAAATACCGTTGGCCTGTGGGTTTTGCAGCACATAGCGGGTTATGTCTATAATTTCATCAATGTAGATAAAATCGCGGGCCTGTTCACCGTGCGCAATGTCGTTGCGATGTGACTCGAATAAACGGACCCTGCCTTCGTTCAGAGCTTGCGGGAACGTTCGAAAAATTACGCTGGCCATGGCGTCTTTATGGTACTCATTGGGTCCGAACACATTGAAATAGCGCAGGCCGGCGATGTGGTTTTGATGGTTGTTTTGCAGTACCCACATATCGAAGAGCCATTTGGAAAACCCGTATTTGTTGAGTGGTCTGAGCTGCGGCGTCAGTTCATCGGCGTCGCTGAACCCATGGCTGCCGTCGCCGTATGTGGCGGCTGAGGATGCATATACAAAGCGTACATCATTATCAAGGGCCCACTGGCATAGCTTGATTGAAAAATTAACGTTGTTTTCGAGCAGGTAGTCCATATCGGTCTGCGTCGTGTCCGAGCAGGCCCCCAGGTGTATAATCGCGCGCACCTGGTTGGCATTATGTGCGCTGCCCAGAAAATCAAACAGCTGATCGCAATGGATAAATTTGCGGAAGGATACCCCAAGCAGGTTTTTCCATTTTTCCTGCTGCCCGAAGCGGTCGCACAATACAAGATCAGTGTCTCCCTGCCTGTTGAGGGCACAGGCCAGTGCGCTGCCGATAAATCCGCATGCTCCGGTAATGATAATCATAGCAATGACTTCCTATCAGGTGATTTTTTTAACGCTGGAGATTGAAACAATCTCATGCTTGTGCAGGGTCGTAACGGCTTTTTTGTGGCGTGTTACGCGCCATGCCCTTGTAAAAATTATAGCAATATTTGTTTCGGAAAACAACTGGTGATTTGTTTCACGATGTATGTGCACGTTGAAGATATATATCATTTTTTATGATAATTCGATGCAGGTTCGATGGTGGGAGGGCATTACGCAGGAGGTTTTTGATAATCTACGGTGTAAATTGGGCGGCCCTGGAGCAGATACTTGCGTTCAAAATTTGTGTCCGCCGTCTCAGGGTCTACCTGTTCAGAAAGGATCGTGCGGCACTGAAGTTCGACAAGATCAGGGCGCGCACGAGATACGCTGAGCATCTGTTCAAAATAATCCAGATAATCAGTTTTGTAATGAATGCTGCCGCCGGGAGCAAGTGTTGGCAGCAGCTGATCAAGAAATGCATCAGTTACAAGGCGTCGTTTGTGATGGCGTTTTTTGGGCCATGGATCCGGAAACAAAATATAATACTGATGTACCGATAGGGCGGGGACATAGGTTTGTATAAAATGCGAGGCATCAGTATTGAGCAGGCGGACATTTGTGAGGCCCCTGCGCTCAACCCTTTGGCGGATAAGCCTGTGATACTTGGCGGCGCGTTCAATGCCCAGATAGCTAAGCTCAGGATTCGCACTGGCGATACTGATCAGGAAACGACCTTTACCGCTTCCAATCTCGCATACAACCGGGTTGGCATTGCCGAAAACCTTCGGCCACGAAAGTGCCTCTTCAAATTGGCTTACATTGATTTCAATAGTCATACGCGAATTCAAGGGACTTTTTAGTTGTGTGGATTGAGGTTGCTTTGAATATAAAATTATATAATTAAGTAATTTAAAATCTATTTAAGAGATATTTTGTATTATATATTATGATAATTATTTTAAATAACATAAAAAATTATCATGTTTGGCAAGTTTTCCCTTCTGCGGACAACAGCTCTTTGTTTTAACGCGTGAAAAAATTGCCAGTATTTGCAAAATAGCAAAATTAGTAAGTTTTTTCAAGTATTTATATAAAAAAATTTTTTTAGATTTAGAGAGAATAGGGCTAAATTTTTAGGATGGCGCACCGATACATTAAATGTATAATCAAGCCGTGGAACATGAAGGAGCACAACCGCAATGCGGGTTATTTCACTGGAGAAAGCACAACGAATGAAGGATCGTGATCTTATTGAGAGAATGGAAGCCCTTGGGGAGCTTGTTCACTGGCTTGAGGATAAGGAAGATGTAGATATGCTCACTGCAGCCGAGCAGATCGAGGTTAAAGAGGCTGAGGTTGAGGAGTGGCTTAAAGATCCGAAGCTGGAAAAAGTTCGGCAGTGGCTGGAGGATAAGTAGTTTGTTCTGTGATACGCGTTTCCCCTGTACCTTTCCGTAGTTAGTTCAGTTCTTTTTGCAGTGCCCCCTAATCATTAAATATCAGTAAGCATCTCCCGGCAGCATTCTGTGCCTGAACAGCATGTGCAGACTGTAGTTATACGCGCAGATTGGGGTCAAGTTTGTCTCGCAGGCAGTCACCGAAGATATTGAAAGCAAACACAGTGAGCGCGATTGCCATGCCCGGAAAAAATATCATCCAGGCAGCTGAGGGTAAATAGTTGCGGTACAGACTGATCATCGCGCCCCAGGTTGGCTCGGGTGGTTGAATGCCAAGGCCCAGAAAGCTGAGTGCGGATTCAGCCAGAATAAAACCGCCTACTTTGATCGTGGCCGCGATCATGACGATCGGCAAACAGTGCGGCAGCAGGTGTCGGGTCATAATGCGCAGGTGTGAACATCCCATGGCACTGGCTGCTTCGACAAAACTGCGTTCTTTGAGTGAAATAACCATGGCCCTGAAAAGCCGGGCAAATGATGCCCAGCCAACCAGGCAGAGCGCCAGCGTAACCGACAGTAAACCCGGCGGCAGCAGCACGGATATGGCAATAGCCAGCAGCAGGCTGGGAAACGCCAGGAAAATATCCGTAATAATGGTGATACATGTGTCGGTTTTTCCCCCGATATAGCCGCCCAGCATGCCCGCAAGCAGGCCGATCAGCAGGGACAGCGCGGTTGCGCTCAGCCCTATCAGCAGCGACGTTCGCGCACCGAAAATAACCCGGCTGAAGATATCGCGTCCCAGGGTGTCGGTGCCAAACAGGTGTTCGGGGCCGGGGCTCTGTTTGACGATAGCAAGGTTGATTGCCAGCGGATCAAAGGGAGCGATCAGGGGAGCGGCCAGAGCCACCGCGAAAAGCAACACGATCACGAGTCCTGATGCGCACAGGGTCGAGTTATGTCGTATGAAACGTCGGGCGTATGTCATGGTTGTGACTCCGCCGGGGAGTGTGAAATGCGCGGATCGAGTATGCCGTAGAGCAGATCAACCGCAAGGTTAACCAGCACGAACAGCAGCGCTCCCGTGAGCACGCAGCCCATGATTACCGGATAGTCACGTTGAAAAATGCCTTCAACCGCGTAGCGTCCGATTCCATCCCAACCGAAGATTGTCTCTGTTAGAATCGATCCGTTCAGGTAACTGCCGAAATCAAGGCCGATGAGTGTGACAACCGGGATCAAGGTATTTTTAAAAGCATGTTTGAAGACCACCACTCGGCTGCTCAGGCCTTTGGCGCGGGCGGTTGTTATGTAGGGCTGTGAGAGCACTTCCAGCATGCTGGTGCGCGTAATGCGCGCCAGAGCCGCAGCTGAACTCAGGCCCAGGGTGGCCGCCGGCAGCGCAAGAAATACGAGACCGCCAAAGCCGCTGCCCATGCCGGCCGGAGGAAACAGTTGCAGCTTAAATGAAAACAGGTATATCAGCAGCAGTCCCAGCCAGAAAACCGGCAGTGATATTCCTCCGGTTGACAGTATCAGGGCCAGGCGGTCCCAGACTGTTCCTCTCTTGACGGCCATAAAAATGCCCAGCAGGATACCGAAACAGGTTGAAAATAGCATGGCGGCCGCGGCAAGCAGGATTGTATTGGGAAGCTTTTGGGCGATATCGCTGCGAACGCTGCGGTTGGTATAATGCGAGCGTCCCAGTTCACCCTGCATGAGTAGTTTCAGGTACCCGAAATATTGCAGAGCAATTGGACGATCAGTGCCCATGTCTCGTCTGATGCGTTCCAGCACTGCCGGATCGGCCCGGTCACCGGCCAGGCCCTGAACCGGGTCTCCCGGCAGGGCCTGCAGCAGCACAAAGGTAATGATGCTAATGCCCAGCAGGGTCGGCACGGTCATAAGAATTCTTTTGCAATAAAAATTCATGTTGCTGATATCTCAGTTCTTGCATCAAATGGTAAAACAATATCGGCTACAAACTCGATTGAATCAGGTTTTTCACGGTACGGGAGCATTGCGGTATAGATAGCATATCAGTTAGGCCCGTTGCCAGAAAAAACCGTATAGTGCCGTAGGAAGTTTTTGCGCAGGGTTGAAACGGTTTCGAGTCTATCAGGTGTTATATTTTACCCGCTAAACCGCCGCAGTCAAAAAACACTATCATGGCATGTGTCAATACGTTACAATATGTGCTGTAATAACAGACTGTTTTATCGGGGTATATACGCTTTAGGGCTTTGGTCTAGATTTACAGGAGATGTGACCGCACCATGGATACTCTTTCATTAGTTGAGCTTGGATGGCAGGCTTGGGTGACAATGGGCATTGTTGTTGCCATTTTTATCGTCCTTATGTGTACCCGTCTTCCGTCAGACTATGTGTTTCTCGGCGGCCTCGGCGTGTTGCTGGTCTCCGGCATTCTTGATCCGTTTGAGGCTCTTTCTGGATTCAGCTCACAGGGGGTTGTCACTGTTGCAGTACTCTATGTGGTTGTTTCCGGGCTGAAAGATACAGGCGGTCTTAGTTGGGTATCCCGCCATGTACTGGGGCGCCCGAAATCATATCGCGGGGCCCAAATGCGCCTGATGCTGCCGGTGTGCACGCTCAGTGCTTTTCTCAATAATACGCCTGTTGTGGCCCTTTTTATTCCGGTTGTCATCGAATGGTGCCGCCGTATCCGTGTGCAGCCTTCCCGTCTGCTTATCCCGCTCAGTTATGCTTCAATCTTCGGAGGTATGTGTACCCTGATCGGTACCAGCACCAACCTGATTGTAAACGGAATGGTGCAAACGCGCTACAACACGGCCGGCCTGAACATGTTTGAAATTACCAAAATCGGGCTGCCTTTGGCGGTGGTGGGTATATTTTTTATTGTTGTTCTGTCGCGGCTTTTGCCGTCCCGGAAGGGCTTCGATGAAATTGTGTCGGATCCGAAAGAGTACACCCTAGAGCTGGAGGTCACACCGGGTGGGTCAATTGAAAATAAAAGCATTGAAGCTGCCGGGTTGCGTCAGTTGCCGGGCGCTTTTCTTGCGGATGTGATACGCGATAATCGCATCATTACCGCAGTTGCACCTGATGAGGTACTGCGGGCCAACGACCGCCTGGTGTTTGTGGGCAATATCGACTCGCTTAAAACCTTGTATGGCTATCAGGACTTGCGTCCGGCATCGGATCAGATTTTTAAGCTGGATACGCCCCGGCATCAGCGCTGTCTTGTGGAAGCGGTTGTATCGAACACCTGCCCTTTGATTGGAAAATCGATTCGGGAGGGGAACTTTAGGGATCGCTACAACGCTGTAGTGGTTGCGGTTGCGCGCAATGGCGAGCGCATACAGGGCAGGCTCGGAGATATCGTGCTGCGCCCGGGTGACGCTCTGCTGGTAGAGGCGCATGCCGGTTTCATACCGCGCCAGAAGGACAGCCGCGATTTCTATCTGGTAAGCGAGGTTGGCGATTCATCGCCCCGGCGTTTTGAGAAGGCCCCGGTGGCATTTGCGATCCTGATCGGCATGGTCGCACTTGCTGGCCTGGGATGGTTGAGCATGTTGAAAGCCGCCTTGCTGGCAGCGGGCTTGATGCTCATAACGGGTTGCTGTTCGCATGCGAATGCCCGCCGCAGCATTGAGTGGGAGGTGTTGCTGACCATTGCCGCCGCTTTGGGGCTCGGCATGGCACTTGATAAAACCGGAGCGGCAAACGCGTTGGCGGGTGGCTTTTTGAGTCTGTCCGGAGGGCATCCCTGGGTCGCTTTGGCGATGGTGTATCTGATCACCAGTGTGTTTACCGCCGCCATCACGAATAACGCCACTGCCGCGCTGTTTTTTCCGATTGCCATGCAAACAGCCGAGCAACTCGGCGTCAGTATCATGCCCTTTGTTATGTGTATTATGGTTGCGGCCTCGGCCAGCTTTGCAACCCCGATAGGTTATCAAACCAACCTTATGGTTTATGGGCCGGGCGGCTACCGGTTCAGCGATTACCTGCGTATTGGTGTGCCGCTTAATCTGATCATCGGGTGTGTGTGTGTTGCGCTTGCGCCGCTGATCTGGCCTTTTTCAGTATAAGGTTGCAGGATAGATTGTTCCCTTTTACACTCCTGTGTAAAGTGATGCTTACAGATTCCCCCCTTTTTCAACGGACGCGCAGAAGCGCATCCCTCCAGAAGAAACTTTAACAAATATCTGGGATTACATTTCTGGATGTGTTTGTATGGGGTTAATTTTTTTTGGAGGGCTATGCTTCCGCATGGCCGAATGCAAATAGAATGAACATGGCGGACGCGCAGAAGCGCGTCCCTCCAAGAAGGTATGGTGGATGAATCTTTGGGGTTGTCTTTTAATTAAGGTTGTATGGTGTTAGGTTTTTGGAGGGCTATGCTTCCGCATGGCCGAATGCAAATAGAATGAACATGGCGGACGCGCAGAAGCGCGTCCCTCCAAAAAAACATTATGTATTATCAGGGTTGCATCTTTGAATAACGTTTCGAGAGGTTAGATTTTTGGAGGGCCATGCTTCCGCATGGCCGTGTGTAAATAAATCGGATTTTAAAATAACAGGAAAAAACTATGCGAAAAGCGCAACGAATACTTTTGATAGCTCTGTTGCTCGTGGCGTTTTTGCCGTGCGCTACGGCATTGGCATGGGGTGATAAAGAGCCTACAGCGATCATTGTCGATGATGAAACCGGTGAGCCGATTGAGGGTGCTATTGCGCTTGCCAATTGGACAAAGCACAGCATTACGTTGCGGGCCTGGTGGGAAGGTGGCACCACGTATACGGCACGGGCCGAGGAAGCCGATTCAGATGCCGAGGGCCGGATATATATCGCGGAATACTGGGGGCGGCGGCCGTTTGTGGGTAAGCGACGTTTAACGGTGTATAAGCCCGGCTATGTGCTGTGGGACAGTGACATGACCATATTTTGGGAGCATAGAGACCCATCGGAATTTAATTCTGATCAATGCGTTATCAGGATGCGGCGCTTTGAAGATAAATTCTTTGAAAGGCTTGCCGGGAAATTTCCTGGAGCAAAATATCCCCATGTTTTTCATGCTGCTTTCCTTAGCCTTTGCACATTTGGCATAAATTTGTATGAGGCAAAGCTTGACTCCAGGCTGCTGGCATCATTCAGGAAGCATGAATTGCCGTTTCAGTTAAAGGAACAGAGGCAAATAGATATTGAAAACAAGAAAAGAAATCGTGAAGACTATCAAAAGGCTCTTGAGAAATTCAATAAATCCAAGCAACAGAAAAGGAGCAATTAGCCACGTAGGTGGGGTTAGCCGAAGGCGTAACCCGACACAATGAAAATAAAGTTTTTAGGGCGGGTGCCAACCCGCAAGGTATATTTTATTCCCCCGCAACCGTACCCTTTTTCAACGGACGCGCAGAAGCGCGTCCCTCCAGAAGAAGCGTTAATAAATATTAGGGTTACAATTTGAGTTGTGGTTAGGTTTTTGGAGGGCCATGTTTCTGCATGGCCGTGGAAGTTCCTTTCCCCTATCGTCCGCAAGTATTTGTTTGACAAATAAGCACGCCACCCGATAGAATCATTCAAAAGTGTAACTATCCAATACCATATTTTGGAAGAGGGGTTTGCATGGCAGGCAAAAAAGTAATCATCATCGGAGCCGGACCCGGCGGCCTGACATCCGCCATGATTTTGGCCAAACGTGGCTTTGAAGTGACCGTGTTTGAAAAAGAGTCAGAAGTTGGCGGCAGAAACGCGCCCATCCGGCTTGATGGTTACACTTTCGATACCGGACCAACTTTTTTGATGATGAATTTTACCCTCAAGGAGATGTTTGAGGAAGCCGGCCGCAAGGCCGAGGATTACATGACGGTGAAAAAGCTTGAGCCCATGTATCGTCTGCGCTTTCCGGATTTTGACATTTTTCCAACCAGTGATCAACAGCACATGCAGCAGCAGATCGCAGAATTGTTTCCCGGCAACGAAGGGGGCTATGAGCGTTTTTTGAAAACTGAAAAAAAACGTTTTGAAATGCTTTTCCCCTGCCTGCAAAAGCCCTATTCTTCATTCCTTGATCTTTTTAGTTCGGCCTTGTTGCGTGCTTTGCCGTATCTGTCTCTGGGCAAATCTATGTTTGGTCAGCTGGGGCGCTATTTTAAAAACGATAAGCTCAAGCTTGCCTTTACCTTTCAGGCAAAGTATCTGGGCATGTCGGCATGGGACTGCCCGGCCGCTTTCACCATGGTGCCCTATATTGAACACGGGCACGGCATCTACCATGTGATCGGCGGTTTAAACGCTATATCGCTTGCCATGCAGAAGGTATGCGAAGAGTTGGGTGTAAAAATCCGGACCAGTACGCCTGTCAGGCGTTTGATTACCGAGGGGCGCGCTATCAAGGCAGTTGAACTGGGAAATGGCGAGCTCTGCAGCGCGGATGATTATATTATCAATGCTGATTTTTCGCATGCCATGAATAATTTATGCGAACCGGGGTATCTCAAAAAGTACACACAGAAAAAATTTGAATCAATGCATTATTCCTGTTCAATTTTTATGATGTATCTGGGCGTTGATAAGGTGTACGACATTCCGCATCATAATATCGTTTTTGCCAAAGACTACAAAACCAATGTGGACGAGATATTTAAAAGCATGCGGCTGTCACAAGATAATTCATTTTATGTCCAGAATGCCTCGGTGACTGATTCGACACTGGCGCCAGACGGTAAATCGGCTCTCTACATTCTTACCCCTGTTCCCAATAACCGTAGTGGCATTGACTGGGAAGCGGAAAAGGAACGTTTCGCGGAGCATGTTCTTGATCTGGTCGCTGAGCGCACCGAGCTTAAGGATATCCGTGATCATATTGAGGTACAAAAGGTTATTACGCCCAAAGATTGGGAACAGGACTACAATGTTTACGAGGGCGCGACGTTCAATATCGGACATAATCTCTTTCAGATGATGTACTTCAGGCCTCATAACCGCTTTGAAGAATTCAGCAACTGCTATTTAGCCGGAGGCGGCACGCATCCGGGAAGCGGTCTGCCGACTATTTACGAGTCCGCCCGCATTTCCGCGAACATGCTCTGCAAAAAGCACGGCGTTGCGTTCACACCACCCGGCCCCCTGCCTGAGAAGGCGGATTTTGCATAGATCCGCTGGTGTTTATCTGGGATATATCATGAACTATATATTAAATACTGCGGCGGTTGCACTGCTTTGCTGCGTGGCGCTGCCGGGGCAGGCCGTAGCAATAGAGGCTGGTCAGCCGGCACCTGCATTTGAGGTGAGCTATGATGACTCAAAGGTGCTGCGTTCGGCAGATCTTGCAGGCAGCATTATCATCATAACCTGCGAGTCACGCGACACCGTTGATATCAACAAGCTCTTTAAGGATGCGTTGTTGCAAACCTTTACGGCAGATGAGCGTCTTCGCCGCAATATTGCCCTGGTTCCGGTTGTTGATTGCTTTGCATATCCCTGGCCGATTAAGGGGTTTTGTGTTCGGGGGGTGCAGAAAAACGCGCGTAGCTTGAATCTACAGCTCTATGTTGATATGTCCGGCAAAATGTTCACCGACTATGGCGCGGAATCAGATACTAGTACGGTTGTTATTATTGATCGCAATGCAACTGTGCGCTATGCACAGTCGGGCAGAATACCTGACGGGGATATTGCCGGATTGATGGAGCTTATCAGCACTTTTGCCCCGGCCCAATAGGCTTTTGAAAAACGTCCATCCTCTGTAGCAGGTCTACTGCGGAGGACGGGACCGTCTGCTGCGGTACTCTACGCCGGCGTACAAAAAAGTACGCCTCATTTCCCATGACTTTGAGGGATCGTCACACCGGTGAAAACCGGTGCCCAGTGTTTTTTTTGTGGGTTTGAAATTCCTGGATTCCGGCTTTCGCCGGAATGACAGGCGGGAATCCATTGTACGCTGTACAATTACGGCAAGTCTTAATATCTGCAATGAAATATCATGCTTTGTAAGTCGTAGATGTATCCTCAGGCGTTGCTTCATCAATAATTTTTCGCGTGTCACCGATAAATTGCCGCATGTCGCGCAGCAAGATTGCGTCTGGATTGCAGCGCAGCACCATGCCGTCAAGGTACATAAGGCTTTTGATGATGGCGAAAATCCCGCGTTCAAAGACCATCCCGCTGTGTACGCCGAGTTTGATGGTTTCCATCATCTTCTGCGTCAGGCTAACCTGCGATACCGTGCTTTCAGAAAAGTCAGCATATAGCGTAACAAACTTTTCCCTGAAGACTTCGAATTGTTTTCCTGTGATGCTTGTGTCGGCCATCTTGTTCAGAGCGGCAGCACATTCGCCGTAGTCCCAGTAGGCCAGGGACGTAAAAAAATCAAAAAGTCCGCGGCGGATCTTCGGTCCTGAGTGGCTGATGGCACTGGTGTCGACAAAATAGATATCATCGTTCTTGAGAATAATGTTGCCGGGGTGGATGTCACCGTGAAATGTTCCGCTGACGAACATGTAGAATCCGTGAATATGAAAGAGTTCCAGCAGTTGATCGTAGGACATCTGACCCTTTTCCAGCAGTTCGTCAAACGTTTTGCCGTCTATGTATTCAGCAACCAGGACGTTTTCATTGGAAAGATCGCGGTTCAGTTCGGCAAACTTGAGCTTCGAGAGGTCGTAGCGGTCGCGGTTCGCAAGATAGATATCCTTTAAGACGTCCTGACCCTTGATCTCATTGAGCAAATTGAGTTCGGTAAGGGTGTAGTCCTCAATGTTTTCAAGAATCCCGACCGGGTCGGCAACCTTTTGCAGCTTTGGATAGAACATGATCACCAATTGGAACAGGCGCTTGATGGAGTGCACGTCGCGCACGAACTGTTTTTTGCAGTCTGCCTTGATCAGCTTGATGATGACCTCTTCGCCGGTTTTGAGCTGCGCGCGGTGAACCTGGCCGACCGATGCCGATGCCAATGCCTTGTCCTCGATACTGTCGAAGCTACTGGCAAACGCATCATTAGTATACTGCCGTAACAGGCGATGCATGTCTTCCGTGGGGATCTCAACCGTGTGGCGGTACAGGCGTGCCAAATGTTGGCATTTTTTGCGGTTCAGAAAATCAATGCGCAGGGCAAACACCTGCGCGATTTTGACGGCCAGAAGCCCCTGGTCCTGAATTCGTTGGAGGTCAGGAAGCTCTTTTCCGTAGATAGAGCGCATCAGCCTGACAAATCCGATCCAGTTCATGGCTTTTCCTTTTATAGTTGGCTGCCGAATGGATGTCGTTGAGCCTTGTAGTGTAGTGACCGGTGGTATTTCAAAAGGGGAATACTTAGCAACTATATCTAAAAAATGTCAATGTTGTCATTAAAATAAAAGGAATTTTTAAAAATTTCTTTCGACCATAACAGTAATACAGCTGCCGCGAATTTAAACAGCGATAGTTTTGTGTGGTTGATAGATGCTTAGACCTCGGGATTGGCTGCGGTTATTTATAACGGTTATATTGATGTGAGGTTTTTTGGAGGGCCATGCTTCCGCATGGCCGCATGCAAATAAATCGGATTTTAAACCAACGGACGCGCAGAAGCGCGTCCCTCCAAACATTTATGCATTATCAGGGTTGCATCTTTGAATAACGTTTTGAGAGGTTGGTTTTTTGGAGGGCCATGCGGAAGCATGGCCGAATGCATAGAGAACAAAAACGGTGGAGTGCAAAAGACAATGCATAAGGATCTACCGCAAAGAAAAATTCCGGTTCATTATTGCGTGCATGATGATGGCAGAAAACCTGCCATAGTGTATGTTACTGTTTGCACGGATAAACGGAAAAACATATTGTGCGGATCAAACGCACACAGGCTTTTGTTAAAGGCTTGGGCTGCTGCAAATTCATGGATGGTTGGGCGATATATGATTATGCCTGACCACATTCATTTTTTTTGCTCTCCGGATGCCTTATATCCATCGGGCCTTGAACAATGGGTGCAGTATTGGAAAGCCATTGTGTCGCGTGAGTGGTCGATCCCGGAAGAGAGGCCCTTATGGCAAAAGTCGTTTTGGGATACGCAATTAAGAAGTAGTGATCGTTATGATGAAAAATGGAATTATGTCCTTGAAAATCCGGTAAGGGCAGATCTGTGTGCAAAATCAAATGATTGGCCATGGCAGGGTGAATTGAATGTTTTGGAATGGTGCTAATTGAGTTCATCGTTGGTGGTCTTGTGTAATGCGATATTTTTTACGCGGAAGCGCGTCCCGCCAATAAGATACAGAGAATGAATCTCCGGCGTTGTGTATTGGGGGATTTTTGGAGGGCCATGCTTCTGCATGGCCTTATACAAATAAATCAATTTAAAAATAAGAGGAAAAAACCATGCGAAAAGCAAAACGAATAATTTTGATTGCGTTGATGTTGGCATGTCTACCCTGCGGCACGGCATCGGCGTTTTTCGGTGCGACCGCAACCATTGTGGACGATGAAACCGGTGAGCCGATCGAAGGCGCGATTGTCCTCGCGCAGTGGGTAAAATACAAAGCAACCTTGTTTGAGGGCGGTATACCCTATGCGGCAAAGGCCAAAGAAACCGTCTCAGGCAAGGAAGGTAAAATATACATCAGTGGCTATTGGACCTGGAATCCTTTTGCCTGTGAGCGCCACCTGACCGTTTACAAGCCGGGCTATGCCTTGTGGAACAGCGAGAAAGACATAATACCGGTAAAAAACCCGCCGCCAAAAGGCTTTAACCGTTTTAAGAAAGTTGTGCGGCTGGTGAAGTTTGAAAAAGCAGCGGAGGCGTGGAAAAAGATTGCCTATAGAGAGTCTGATAAGCAATACCCACGCCTTCTGAATTATAGATTTTTAGGTGATTGTTTTGAATCAGGTTTGGATACAAACGTCATTACCATGGATCAAATTGTATACCAATATGAAATGCCTTTTGTTAGGCAAGAAAAGGCACAGCGCCGGAGAGTATATGAAAAATCTAAGAATAACTAGTGTTGTTGTGTTTTTGCTACTTGTTGTTAATTGTACGATGGTGCATGCATGGAACGACAAGGTTACGCATCCTGACTTGACAAAAATTGCAACCGGGATAAAAGTAAATGATGAAGATGAAGCTCCTTTGCTAGAGACATACCTTCGCGATAACCTTGGTTTTAGAGATGCTTTTGAAGAAACGTTGCCATATAAAAGTAAACAAAAGTCCATACTTGATATTCTCAAGGAAGGCTCAAAAGAGGAAGATAGCCCCATAAAACGTTCTTTCAATCATTTTCATGAGCCGATTTCGAATTTAGGTTTAAATCAGCTTTGTTGGCCATTTAATCCGGATAAGTATGTTTGGAAAGGTGAATCGGCGCTTGGCTGGGCGCGGGGCACCGGGGAAGGTTGCCGAGATGCAGGGAAATGTACGGGGAATGAGTATTCCTAGTTTGAAGCCCGCTATCATTACAGATTAGCTTTTGAAGCTGAGTCTGCTACGGATCGTGATAGAGAGCTGGCAGATACTTTTCGCTCCCTGGGTCAGGTTATGCATCTGGTGCAAGACATGGCTGTGCCCGCCCATACGCGCAATCGGGTAGCCTGAGACAATAATCACAATGGACGCGTCGGAGCGCGTCCCGCCACAAAAACATTATGTATTATGGGGTTGCATCTTTGGATAACGTTT
>Ga0222677_1000014_pt1 | contig 135135 bp, 96 predicted proteins | sample AntAcemetagen935_FD_179846 | JGI IMG/M metagenome (GOLD analysis project Ga0222677, IMG submission 179846) | Saline water microbial communities from Ace Lake, Antarctica - #935 | ecosystem: Environmental > Aquatic > Non-marine Saline and Alkaline > Saline | place: Antarctica: Ace Lake... | reverse complement strand
GATGCTCTGAAATGCGTGAACGACCAAAATACTTGTTTTTCATAGTCATGACAATAACTTAGCACATCTCTGCGCTTGCTTAACGTGTCATGACCCTTAAAATAATACTTTTTCCTTCTAGAGTTTACTTTAACTCTAAAAAATTTGATTGTCGATTTTTTATATTATTTTATACCATGAGATCTTTTTTAAATTCATAAAATTCAAACATTGAATCTTTTTTCTTCTTGCTTTGCACACCACCTTAAAAACTGATGGCTCAAATTACTTTACTGTATTCTTTGACAATGCCATACTTATTATATTCATTATACTTACAAAAGGAGAGAACGGTTAAGCAATCAGCTTTACATCCAACACCTATTGAATATATCCAAGGGCTTTCAAACCATCCAACATTTCTTTTGGCATTTCCTTTTTACTGGAATTAATAATCTTATATTTTGGTTTATGTTCCTGTTGCCACTTTTCCAGCCTGTTCTTCATCAAAGCAGCAACCTCCGGCAACTCTCCGGCTAAATTATTTTTTTCAGCAACATCTGCTTTTAAAGCATATAGTTCTGCCTCACGTTTTTTTTCGAACTCAAGATATTTATAATTCCCAAAATATATAGTACGTTGTCTACCATTTTTGTTCGTTTTCAATTCCGAAACAACCGGTGTTACATCTTGACCAAAGGCCTTACCCGAAACATAATCCGGAACTGGCATATCACAGACTGAAAGTATCGTAGAATATACATCAGACAATGTGATCAATTTCTTGTCCCTTCCAATGTTCGAATTATTGGGAAATTTTATGATAAGAGGCACCTTAATTACTTCATTATACAGTAAAATATTCCCGGTGTGCCCGTAAAATTCATGTTCACCCAAAAATTCCCCATGATCAGAAGTAACAATAATCAGGGATGAATCATAAATATCCTTACGCTTTAACTCTAAAAAAAACTCCCCCAGATGATGATCCAGATAGGCAAGTTCACCATCATACTGAGACTTTTTAAATAAGTTTACTGCCTCATCATCCGGACATTCAAAAAAAGTACATCCTAGATATTGTCTTATTTTAAAAAGCTGGGGAAACTTTTGATCAGCGAAATAACCGTTAAAAGGTCTGGGAGGATTATAGGGTCTATGGGCATCCATATAATTAATAAACATAAAAAAGGGAGATTCTTCAAGATTCTCGAAAACAATTTTGTTAATTTGCTCTGCAGGTCGATAATATGACAGATACGCCGCATTAATATTGGTCAATTTTACAAAGTGATTATAAAGCGGTAGAAACGGTAAACCGTTCAAAGCTGCAAGGCCATGCAATGTATCAAAAACCTGAAACCCTTTATCAAGGTTCGTAAACGAATTGACCACCGTAGCGTTAGACACAATACCTACGGTATGATAATTGTTATCTTTAAAAATATCAGCAAGTGTCGTAAATTTTGTAAAATCCGAACGGCTGAGAAACTCGCGGTTATGTGCACTATGCTGTTTTCCGTGCTCAACAGGATAAAGTCCTGTAAATAAAGATGCATGTGAGGGGAGCGTCCAGGAAGATGGTGCGATACAGTTTTCATACACAACAGCATCTTTGGAAAACGATTCAAGACTTTTTGTCGTATTCAAGGGAGCATACACAGAAAGGCGATTTGCACGAACCGTATCCAGTACGATCAGAATTACATTGGATACTTTAGGGGAAACCTGATTTTTAACCCCGATTGGCCGCAGTTCATTCTTTGTTAAATTTACCTGATTTGCCAGAAACAAGCCGTTAAGTAACAAGACAACGGTCAGGACTAACCCCGTCAGCGCCCACCGGGGCTTCCGATTAAGAATATCCAATTTAAAAAAAGATATCAGGTAAACGCACAAAATCAGTAAAACACCAAACCCATATAGAGCTAATATGAATTTATTATTCAAGTGCAGCTTAAGCTCTTCAAAAGGCTTCGTCCAGATTATTAGATTTTTTAAATTAAAACAAAATTGAAAAAGCGAAACAATAATCACTATCTCCGGAAGATAGGAAATGGGCCTGAGCTTTGTTTTATTAACCTTTTTTTTGAAAAAGAATAAAAACAAAAAAACGACCATTACCCAAAGAAACGAAGCATAATTATCAAAAGGTGCATACGATATCCTGGGCGCATCACGAAGCGGCAGACTTCCTAAAAAACCATAAACAAAAGCAAATGGAATAAGGAAAAAACAGGCCCAGTAAAAACTCTCAAATTGAATAATAGATTTTTTATAATAAAAATAAAGCTGCAAAAATATAGCGATGATACTTCCAAAGATCATCCAGAAACAGAGGTTAAACATAAGCACAAACCATATATGGGCATATGGGATGCTAACGTTTGGAACTAACATTAGTAGACCATCAAATAGGCTGACAACAAAGCCCATAATCAATCCGAACATCAATCCTTTTTTAATCATTGCGCTTAATTCCTTTATTTTCTTTTGGGTCATGACACGTTAAGAGAACGATTTCGGATACTTTCAAGTATCAACTTGTAGATATTTTGTCCTCTATGATTAAATCTAAACTCACACTCTTTAAGATGCAAGTTAAAAGTACTGGAGGCCATGCCACGGAAGCGAAACAAGCGCGTTTTGGCATGCCCCCAGAAGCCTTCAATTCCGTTGATGTGATTACGACCTTTGGCAAATTCGTTCTTGCTATGATCAACCCGAAGATGCTTGCCGTAACCAACATCAACCAAACCATTATAGCCACGCCAGCCGTCAGAGTAGATGATACTTTTGAGTTCCACTCTGCCGCGAATAACCGCTTGTAGCGTGGCTTTTGAACAGTTTGCAACGATTTCTATATAAACGTGACCGTTGCGCTGAAAGATACCAAAGACGATCGTTTTGCCATAGGCGCCTCGGCCTCTTTTGCCTTTGATGCGACGAGCACCAAAAAACGATTTGTCAACTTCTACCTCCCCAGAGAAGGGAGATTGGATATCCCAATATTCAACCAGGCGTTGCCGAATTGCTTTCAAATATCGGTTAATCGCATTACGGCTCAAACCGGTTAAAAGAGCGCTCTGAGATGCGTCCAAATCGACAGAAAATAGCCTTACAATTTGTCGAAATTGATGCTCTGAAATGCGTGAACGACCAAAATACTTGTTTTTCATAGTCATGACAATAACTTAGCACATCTCTGCGCTTGCTTAACGTATCATGACCCTTTCTTTTTACCAGTATTGTTTGACGCTGAATTCGCATAATAAGTGCATAGCCGTCGCAGACGGTAAATGCAGGCTATTACATGTGAGACAATAAATAAGACTCAGGTGTAAACTACGCAAGCAGTTACCACACTATTTGCGGAGGTTAGCCATGAGCTATAAACATCTGAGTCTTGAAGAACGATATTACCTTGAAATAGCAGAAAAAGCCGGTAAAACATTAACTGAGATTGCACAAGATAGGGGGCGCTCTCAAAGCATGATCCTCACCCTATAAACTGTACCAGCCAAAAGTAGAGAAATCTGGCAAAATAGTCCTTTTAGAAAGGGAGGTATTTTGCCATGAAAAAGACTAGGTTCACAAATGAGCAGATCGCCTTTGCCTTGAGGCAGGCAGAGACCGGCACATCGGTTGCTGAGGTATGCCGCAAGATGGGCATCAGTGAGGCTACCTTTCACAACTGTAAGAAGAAGTACGGCGGGCTTGGGGTCAGTGAGCTGCGGCGATTGAAATAGCTTGAGGAGGAGAACCGCAATCTCAAGCAGCTGGTTGCCGACCTGAGCCTGAACAAAAAGATGCTGCAGGCTGTTTTGTCAAAAAAGCTCTGAAGCCGGCTCGGAAACGCGAGCTGGTAGATCAACTGGATACAGCTTACCAGGTCGGCAAGAGACGAGCATGCAGTGTTATTGGCATCCAGCGCACAAGCTATTACTATAAATCTCGTAGGGACGATAGAGTCCTAACTGCCCGCATTCATAAAATCGCGGCAGCCCGGGTTCGCTACGGATACCGACGGATATATGTTTTACTGAGGCGTGAGGGCTGGGAGGTAAACCATAAACGAGTGTATGGAATATACTGCAGGGAAGGGCTTAATCTTCGATCCAAGCGTCCTCGTCGTAGAGTAGCTGCGGCTCATCGCATGCAGCGCCCCGATGTTTGTAGAGTGGATCAGTGCTGGAGCATGGATTTTGTCTGTGACAATATGTTTAACGGCCGCCGAATACGGGCCTTAACTGTCGTGGATAATTTTAGTCGGGAATGCCTGGACATCCATGTGAGCCAGTCAATTAAAGGCGAGCAAGTCGTATCAATCATGGAAGCTTTAAAACGATTTACCGAAAGAGCTCCTGAAAGAATCCAGGTTGATAACGGCAGTGAGTTCATATCAAAGGCAATGGACAGATTGGCATACGAGAATAAAATAGTATTAGACTTCTCCAGGCCCGACAAAACAACTAATAATGCATTCATTGAGTCATTCAACGGCAGTTTCAGGGATGAATGTTTGAACATACATTGGTTCTTAACACTCGATGACGCTCAGGAGAAAATTGAGGTATGGAGACGCGATTACAATGAGTTCCGACCACACACGGCGCTTGACAATATGACGCCGACAGAGTACAGAAAGAAGCATTCCAAAAAGCCGGATTTCTCTACTTCTGCGTGTACAGCTTTTGGGTGAGGGTCAACATCTTATACAAGAACCCGAAAATATCATCCTAATTAATCTTTAAGCAACAGGAAGCCACAATGAAAAATCTTCTGAAAAGCATGAAAAAACTTACATCATATTAAAGGACTAACTGCTTGAAGAATTTAAGAACCTGAAATGCTTAATAAAAGGACCATGAAATGTTAAAAAAACTGACGTTACAGGGATTACACACAGGCTTTCGAGCAGGCATTGTTATTTCTTTTTTCGATGGATTATATATGCTTGTACACGCTCACGCTCCGTATAGCTATCCCGTGCTGCTAATAATATTTAATACAATTTTCTGGAGCCTGGTAGGGACTCTGTCGGGTTTTGCATTGTGGTTGTATGTTAGCAAACGTGAAAATATTCTGTTTAATGAAGGATATTATAGATGCCTTTTTTTCCTTGTGCCCTTTACAATATTGTACGGACTGTTGAGTAAACTATTTATCCCTATCGCTTTCGGCCCGATAAAATTAGGTGGCACAATCCCCTACGATCACCACCTGTCCTTTGTATGGGTTGGCCTCACACTGTTTTTCCTTTGCGGCTGCTTATGGAAAAAAATAGAAATCAAACCGTCCTTCTTTTCTCTCGAGATAGTCGCCTATGTCACACTTTTCACTTTTTGCTCAAACCTGTTATTTTTAAAAGTTCCTTTTGTTTATACGAAAGCGATTGATTTCTTTCAAAAGGTTTCAATCGGGCAAGAGTTGTTCCTTTCCGTCGTTTATATTAGCGGTGTAATAATAATACTGACATGTTATCTTCTGGGTTGTTTCATCGTAAGGCCCCGGCTGAAAAGGATTTTTTTTCTGTATCAAGTCAAAGGCACCGCCATGCTTTTCTGTATCGTCTGCTGCTGTCTGGGAGGCTTTGCCACCTGGAACCACTTCAGAAACAGACCTCAATTGCCTTCCACATGGGTAGCTCCTGTCAATCAGCATAACCCGCCTTCGCCGAATGTCATTCTAATTGTTCTAGACACCGTTCGTGCCGACCGCCTTTCTATATATAATAAGACCGGACCGGGACAATACCTGCATGACTTTTCAAAAGAGGCGCTGGTTTTTGATAACTGTATCGCATCATCGTCATGGACCCTTCCCTCACATGCTTCCCTATTTACCGGTTTGTATCCCGTAGAACACGGCTGCCATGTCAATCTAGATACAGACAAGAAAAAATGGAATGGTGAGTGCCAGCCCCTTGCACAAAGATTTATAACTCTGGCCGAAATATTTCAGGAAAACGGTTATGCAACCTCAGCCGTTATTTCCAACGAGCTTCTCCTAATGCCGGATTTCAAGCTTGGACAAGGGCTTCAAACTACCATATCCGGTAAAAGCATCGGTGACCTTTACCGCAACTACCCTTTTAAACCAATCCTGCACCTGTTCTGCTTTTTAACCCAAGTATACCATAAATATGCCCAGCACTATCGGACAGCTGATGATATAACGGATGATAGTCTGGCTTTAGTGGAAGCCATGTCCCCCTCCTCCTTTTTCTTTTTGGCAAACTATATGGACGCCCACACGCCATATTTCCCCCCCCGACCATTCAACGGCTTTTTTTTAGACAAGCCATACCCATATCTCTATCGAATGCAAATTAAGAACTTCCGTACTCGAGATAAAATAAGCCCTGAAACATATAACAACTACCTACTGTCTCAGTATGACGGTGAAATTGCTTACATTGACAACCAACTTCAAAGGTTTTTTAATCGTCTAAAAAAAATGAGGCTTTACGATTCTGCTCTCATCATCATCACCTCGGATCATGGTGAACTCTTTGGAGAACATGGTTTTTACATGCATCGTTCAGCTATTTATCAAGGAGTTGCACGCGTACCCCTGATCATAAAATATCCATTCAGCACCAGGGTCGGCCGTGAGAAAAAAATAATTACCTTGAGCGATCTTTTTGCTACAATTTTGTCTCTATGCGATCTGCCGTTACCCGAATATGTTTCCGGCAAAGCATTTGGCAATAATACCGAACCTGCCGTTTCAGAATTTTTCGACTACCAATTTGGAACTCATCGTGCTTTGTATGACGGAAAATATAAATACATGCAATTCGAAAAACAAAGAGAGACGGAGCTGTATGACCTTGAACAAGACCCTAATGAACAAAATAACCTTGCCATAAAAATGCCTGGACTGTCCCGTGCTATGGAACGAAAACTGAACAATTGGCTAAAAACGCATCCACCGTTACGCCTCTCTCCTTCCAAAAAGAATAGTAAAATATCACCTGAAGTGCTTAAAGAATTGAAAGCCTTGGGATACATCCAATAAATATATAGTGTTGACACATAAAGGATTTTATTTATAATTGTTTCAAACAAAAATGATATCTTAGTTCTGATTTACCTTAATGGTTAATACCATACGAATTAAAGTTGCCTAACCGTTCATACAAAAAAACCTGTCCGCGTCCTAACTTTTGTAAAGTATCGAACGTGACAATCGAACAGAACAAATTGCAAACGCCCGGCTATGCAGGGACAGCAGCACAACCCTTGAAAATCTAAAATAAATTATCAATATTCTTAGCATTGCACACGGATAGCATCAATTTAATTTGAAAGATTTGAAAATGCTCGTCAGTGTTATAATACCTGTTTATAATGAAGAAAGCGGTCTTGAAACGTTTTGGCAGTCCCTGCGTAAAACTCTGGGCAAACGCTCCCTCCAATTCGAAGTATGGTTTATTAACGACGGATCAACCGATGCGACGGAAACGGTGATCCGCAAAATTATGGCTCAGGACCCCCATGTGAAGCTTCTCTCTTTGAGTCGCAACTTTGGTCACCAGATTGCTTTAACTGCCGGGCTTGATTATGCAGACGGTGATGTGGTTATCAGCATGGACGGTGATGGGCAACATCCTCCAGAATTGATTCCGAAACTGCTTGAACTCTATGATCAGGGATTTGAAATTGTCCTGACCCAGCGTCAGACAGATGATGAGGGCTTTTTCAAACGCTTGACCTCACGACTGTTCTATCGTTTAATCAATTTTTTAAGTGACACTCCTATTTTGCCTGATTCTGCCGATTTCAGATTAACTTCAAGAAAGGTTATTCTGGGGTTGCGGCAAACACGTGAATACCATCGCTTCCTGCGCGGTCTTGTCTCCTGGATGGGTTTTCGCCATACCGTGTTACCTTTTAAACAGCCATCCCGTTTAGCAGGAAAAAGCGGCTACTCATTACGTAAAATGGTTCATCTTGCCTCGGACGCAATTTTTTCATTTTCAACGATTCCAATGAAACTTTCGATTATTATGGGATGTGGGTTTATGGTTCTTGCCTGTTGGCAGCTGACCGAAACCCTGTTTAAAATATTGGCCGGACGAAGTATAGAGCTTGTTCCCGGATGGACGTCTTTAATATTCAGTATTCTAGGTGCTGCAGGTGTCCAGCTGATTATGCTGGGCGTTCTGGGACAGTATGTAGGTAAAAAATATTTCAGGAAACAAAACGGCGGCCCCTCTATTTTTTACAAGAGATATCTCATCCCCGGAATCGCGAAGAAACTTTGGTGCTTCCGACAAAAAATAAATTTTTTCCCGAAAGCGGGGAAGAATAAACAAAACTTAAACCTCTTAATGCTGAACCGTCAGACACATGTCACCTAAGTGGCGCTCTGCATCCCTGAAACGTTATGGAGAAAGCTTTTCATGCCCTTATATTAGAAGGCTCACTAAATGCAAGCCTTGCTGTAGTGCGATCTTTGGGCAAAATGGGTGCGATTATTACGGTCGGCGACCACCATCGTATTAGTCCGGCACTTCTCTCACGATATGTCACTAAACGTATCCGCTACCCCAACCCGGAAGAGGATCTTAACCTGTTTTTACAGTTTCTTTCGGACCACCTCAAACAGAAACGTTACGACCTGATCTTTCCAATGTCTGATTTTACAGTGCTTCCAATCGCACGAAATTTAGACAGATTCAAGGGTCATGCAAAGTTTGCCTTAGCACCTCTTGAGCAAATTGAAAAGGTACAGGATAAGGTGCTCACAATAGCTATTGCCCGTTCGTGCGGGGTTCTTTTTCCCCACACTGTAATCCCCGACAGCATTGATGAGATCGAAAGGGTTGCAAACAATATTGAATATCCCGTTATCGTCAAACCCCGCAGCAAAGTGTCCTGGGTAGGTTCTAGACCTTGCGTCAACAAAGTAACCGCCAGAAATTTTGTGTCATCACCAGATGAACTTGTGACGATATACCGGGATATTCACAACACCTCACCCCTTCCGATGATTCAGGAAATTATCGATGGCGCCGGCTATGGTTTTTTTGCTCTTATGGTGCAAGGAGAACCGAAAGCCGTATTCGGCCATCGCCGAATACGCGAATACCCTATCAGCGGGGGCACAAGTTCCTGCCGTGAAAGCTATCTTGATTCGGAATTGGAAAACTCTGGCCTGAAAATTCTAAAGGCTCTCAAGTGGGACGGTGTGGCAATGGTTGAGTTTAAACTTGACCGGAAAGACAATCGATACAAACTCATGGAGATTAACGGGCGATGGTGGGGGTCTTTACCTCTGGCCCTGGCTGCCGGCGCCGACTTTCCCAGCCTTTACAGCCGCTATCTGCTCGGTGACAATATTGACAATACATCCTTTTCTTTTCAAAAAGGAATCCGCTGCAGGGCACTGCTTCCCTTTGATCTTCTCTGGCTGATGGAACGTTTGCGCAGGCCCGGCAGGCTGAGTGCTTTGCGGGAGTTTTTCAGGCCTGACGGGTTTCGGTTTGATGTGCTCTCTCTATCAGACCCTCTTCCGACTCTTGGATCATGCGCACTCATGCTCAGCTATTTCAGAGATGTTTTAGCCGGGAATTTAACTATGACTGGTGAGAAACGCTCGTAAAGACATTTGTGAAATTTAACAAACACAATAATGATTAAAAAATGCTGCTAAAGAACCGTTTTTCGAAAATTGTTTTCTTTATACTAATTCTTGGGTTGACGCCCGTCTGGTACTATTCTATTAAGACACCGTTCAGGCTTATTGACGACTATGGCCATTGGATTTATATATACACTGATTTCTTTGAGCAATTTATTAACTGGCTAACTTATTTTGGGAAAGGAAGATTCCGTCCGGTTTTTGAGATCGGAAGCGGGCTTTATTGGACACTATTTGGTCCGTATGCAGAAATACACCATCTCATGCGGATTGTTCTGAAAGTTTTAACCCTGCCGCCAATCTGGTTGGCCTGCCGCTCTATAGGACAGGATCAATCAAATTCTGCGGCTACAGGCTCAATAAGTTTAAAAGAAACAGCCTTTCCGGTTTTTGTTCTGCTCTTCAGTATTTATTTTTATTTTCCAAATGTTCCCGAAGCTCGGCTGGCCCCACAAGAGACGGCCTCTATGTTTTGTATGAGCTGGTTAATCTACTTTGCAGTAACCATACGTCATTCCCGCTGGCGGATAGATTATTTAGCTGCGACATTTTTGGTACTGCTTTATTGCTGGTCAAAAGAGATTAACCTTTTTCCCGTAGCCGTTATAGCAATATATTTATCTTACAAGTTATTTAGGATCCTGGGTCCCAGAGCCATTATATTGTGTATCCCGCAATGGTTAATTATTATTCACCTGGCTGCTAAAATTTATGCGGCATCCCATGCCGGTTACGGCTACACACCTATTACTTTTACTTTGATAATCAGGAATATTTTTAGCCTTGCAACAAACCTTTTCCTATATAAAAATACCCTGATTTGGGTTTTTATATTTTTCCTCCCAACACTTGGATCCTTCGCGTATTTTATTAATTTCATTAAAAAAAATAATTTGAAAATTTTTGCAAAGTGCTATCTGGATTATCTGCTTCTCTGGACAGTTTTGGGAGCTAATTTTATTGGGTATTTATTTGTCTGGAAGCCTAGTTTGCGGTATTCCTATCCACTGTTTATATCGATGGTTATTGTATGGCTGGCGTCAGTATTGTTGGTAATTAATAATAGTAAGTTAATCTTCCGAAAATTTTTGCTGTATTTTCTGCCAGTGGTAGCGCTTTGGTTTGCCGGGATTAATTATTCTTCACTGGCTGAACAATTCTTCTGTCAGTATACTGCCGGCAAATCTGAGGAACACCTGTTCGAACAGATAAATAAAGAGATTAATCAGGGGAAAAAAGTCGGTATCTACATAAACTCTGAATGGGATCATCGAATAGCCCTTTATTTTTCTATTTTTAGAAATCAATTTTATCATGAACCGTTAGAGCAAATAACAGTTTTTTATAATGAAAACAAGGATTTTCAAAAGGTTGACCTGATGGTCTCCAGAAAGGGTAACGGCAGGATGATTGCTCCGATAGAACCGCCAAAATTTCGCAAGACCGTCAAAGCGATAACAAGGGTTTTTAGATTAGGTAGAAAAGATGAGTATTTTATCACAGACTGGGGAGCTACACCAATCGACTATTTTCCCTGGTATTTAAACGAACCGGATGATCCAGACAATAGCCGTTTAAAGTAGCAGGGCTTAAAAGGTTCAAATTAATTTCTATTGCGATAAGGTTATGCCCAGACGCTGAAAAAGTTCCGGGTTTATGTCAACAAATTCACCGTTTGGAAACAAGTTTTCAATAGGGCTGGTTGTCAACTTGTCCTTTCTAACAAAAAAATACATTTCAAGCTTTTGATGGTCCGAGTTGTCAAAATAAACAAATTCTTTTATAGCAGCCATAGTCTCACGGTTGTTAATATAATGATAAGCGATGCCACCAAGACTGATTAGAGATAAATAAGTTGGATCATTTGAAAGGACAAAAACAAAATCTTTTTTGCCCATACGAGTTGACCGTCCGTTATGAGCAATATAGTTATCGGTTAAGCCGTTCATGTCCAGCACTTTGCCATAATAATTATAACTTATATTTCCCAAGACAGGTGTTGCTAAAAGATCTGAAGAAGACAAGACTTTGTTTAAAGTTTTTCCCAGGTTACCTAATGCCGTTACTCTTTTGTTTTCCGTTACATGCGAAACTTTAAAAGTGAAAGCGACAAAAAAAACTATAAAGAAACCTGACAATATATTAACTGCAAATTTAGAACGGACACGCACAATCAAAACACGATACCCTTCTAAAACCAAAAAGAATACAAGAGGGATAACAGGAACAAACAATCGATAGTTTCGCATCCAGTCACCTCTATTCCACAGCACCAAGCCAACGTAAAATGTAATCACAAAATAAAGATAAAAGACAAGTCCTTTGGGTTTTGTAAAAAAAAGGGATACAAGAGCAAATAATATTACAAACACTCCGCCGATATTTTGTAGAAAATTATTTATGTAACTTATGGCAAAACTGTTGGTAAACAGCTTTTGTATAAACATAAAAATAGAAATATCTCCATCTAAAAGAATAGAGCTGTAATATCCCTTAGCATACACCGTATTTGGAAGCGGATATCCATAATAAAAAAGACGCCAGGCAAAAAGTAAAATGAGGAAAACCATAATTATACTGACATTACCCACTTCTTCGCAAAAGAACTCCTTAGGATTTCGGATATTGAAAAAAATTAACCATACCCAAGATGCCATTACCAGAAGAAAGTTTTCAGGACGGTTTAATATAAAAAAAACAGTGGTAACAATATAATATTTAGAATATTTTTTTTCGTTCCGCAGATATATTCTATAAAACAAAAAAACAGACAAGGTCAGAAGAAGTGTATTCAATTGAGTCTCAAGACCCCCATTTGACCAAAAGCTAAAAAGTGGATTAATCGCTAATAAGAATGGTACAATAAGAGAAGATGAAGAGAGTCTGTTTGCGGTCAGATTTGACAATAAAAAAATGACGATAATTACAGCCAACCCTGAAAGATGTCCGATCGTAAGCGAAACAACAGCTGGTTCAAACCCTGTTTTTATGAATGCGGAAAGTATTAATACCAGCAACAAATTGGAGTAGCCCTCAACCCTTTCACCCTGATTGAAAACAAGACCTTGCCCCTCAGCAAAGTTTTTTGCATATCTAAAGGAAATGTAGGCATCATCAACCATGTATTTGCTGCTTCGCAACTGAAAATATTCTGCGACAAATAATATGGCCAACAAACTAAAACATACGAGCAATCCCCTGTTTTTTTGTATCCACACTTATTTTGCTCCTTTTTTATTTTTGTTGCGGCAACAAGGCAATTTTTTGTACTTACAAAAATGGTTAGCCTATTGTGAGAAATATATCAAATATAAAATAGTGACACAACCTAGAAACATTGATAACTTTAATCCGATCAAATATTAATTAACGACTTGTTTCTGAAGACAATTTTTTTATAGACTTCGGTAAATAGAACAAATGAGAGGTGGAGAATGGACTCTAAAAAAAAGACCAAAGGCAGGTTTGTGTTCCTGTGGGCTTTTGAGGTTATTCTTATTTGTGTATCAATAAGCATACTGATAGCACTGGGAAATTCATTCGAAGAAATTCGTGAAAACGACTATATAGCTCTGGGTTTTTGGAAAACCATATTGCTGATAATACAAGATAAGACCCTGCAAAAGATGTCTACAGGATTATTTGTAGCTACATTTTTGATTTCTTGCCGAATTTTATGGCTGATGATGCAGTCGAAATATAAAACATCCCTAGATTTTATTAATAACTGGAGTCAAAGTTATAGGTCATATGCGATCGTATTTCTTGTCTCATTTTTGGGAATTGTCTCGAGAATTGCTTTTTTTCGGACACCCTGCCGTGATGAGATATTTTTTAGTGTCATCATTTCTTTTCTCTGTTGTATCCTTTTTAGCATCTTTTGGAAAGCACAGCAAATTTTCCGTAAGGTTTCATGGATCCAAAACCCTTTTTTTCAAATAGATTTTTATGGTGGATGTCTTTTGGTTGTGTTGGCCGCTTCCCTTATGAAAGTGAGAACCCTAAAACTATTTATTGAAAATATCGAGATTTGTATTGCCTTGATTGTGTCGGGCTTTGTTTTTATTCTCTGGATATGTTGTTGCCTTTTTCCGCTATATGCAGTTTTTACCGATCGGGATTCGTCTTCTAGAAAATCGCTTCGGTCGTTATATACAGTTTCAGTTTTGCTGTTTATAATTTGTGTAATTCCAGGTCTGTGTGCTGTTCTTTCTCCTTATATTCAAAGGCAAAGTTTGAAACCAGCTCATCCCTGGAATGTCGTTCTGATAGGGATCGATACCCTTCGGGCTGACCATACGTCTTTGGCTTCTGTTTCGAATAAAAAACATAATTTAACCCCAAACCTTGCCAAACTGGCTTCCAAAGGGACTGTTTTTCAAAATGCTATTTCTCAAGCTCCCTGGACTATGCCAGCGTTTGCATCCATTTTAACTGGCCAATATCCTCATGAGCACGGTGCTGTTTCGTTGCAGGGAAAGTTGAAGCGCAGAGTGTTAACACTTGCTGAAATTTTACAAGAAGCAGGCTTTTTAACTTCAGCGGTAGTAAGCCATAGTTTTATTGATACCAAACATGGTTTTTCCCAGGGTTTCAGCAACTATAATGAAGATAATATTCTTAAATATAGAGGAGTTACTTCAGAAAATATCACAAATACGGCCATTGAAATTCTTGATAAACATGGTCAGAAGAACTTTTTTCTTTTTCTTCATTATTTTGACCCACATTACAAATATCAAAATCATTCTGAGTGGGATTTTGCTGATTCCTACTCAGGGTGGTTGCTTGAAGAGTTTCCAAATATTAAAAATCTGAGAGCGAAACGGCATTTTTTAGAATCGCCTGATATAAAATATCTGGTTGACCTTTATGACGAGGACATTGCTTATACCGACAAACACCTCGGACGTTTTTTCCAGTATTTAAAAAAAAGAAAACTTGATCAAAACACAATAATTATCGTAGTTGCTGACCATGGCGAGGAGTTTATGGAAAGAGGTTGGCTGGGTCACACCATCAGCTTGTACGAGGAACAGATTAAAGTACCGCTACTTATCGTTTTACCTGAATTTGAACATAAAAATCCTTTGGTTGGCAGGACCGTTGAAACTCGCAACTTGTTTCCCACGATTTTGGATTATCTTGGCTTTCCTGATTTTATTAAAAGTTCCTCACAAAGTCTGTTACCAATGTTAGAAACAGAAGAACCAGAAAAGGCTGAAAACTCCTTTCACAATTTAGCATATTCATCCGTGTGGCTTCCTGATGCTCCGGTAGACTCAGGTAAAAGGGTAAAAATCACGGCTATACGATCGGACCGATGGAAGTTAATCGTAGATCATACCCGTCAAAAAGAGTTTTTTTATAACTTAGAAAAGGATCCAAAGGAGAAAAAAAACTTGTCTTCAAAAGAAACGGATATCCTGAGAAAGATGCGAGGTAGCCTCCAAAAGTTGTTAAAGCAGGCTGAACAGGGAAGCTCCGTGCCGGACTTGGATCTGAGCCAAGAAGAAATAAACAGGTTGAAATCGTTAGGATATTTTTAATAAGTTTTTAAATAGCACGCTTTTCAAAAACAATTCAACGATCTTTTGTGCGTTCCTTTCCGGAAAGCGTATTAAATATCCTGGTAGGATATAAGCTTAAACTGAAAAGCATCTTCAGCCTTAACTTTCTTTCTGCTAATTAAAGCGCTCAATTCATTTTCCCAGCCGTAATGCCAGTGGTTATAATTAGACATTTCATCCTGACTATAATACCCAGGATGAGTCATTATTTCGGTGGTGGTTCCCGGTAATGCACGGCCAAGCAAATCATCAAGAAGTTTTTTATCCAGCCTGCCACCATAGGAAGTGCCATAAAAATTTTCCGGTGATAAAAACCCATTTTTTTTGTATTTCTTCCGGCAGCCCATAGCAAAAGCAGAGACAATTGTTTTGTTTGTGAATTTACCAAAGCTGAATTGTTTTCCCGTAAAAGAGAACCTTTCATAGGGTATCCGTACCTTGTTAATCCCAAACTGGTGCGCCAGATCAATTATAATATCAACAATAAAAGGAAAGGTATGAATATGACCATGCCCGTCGATATGGGTAATCGGCAGTCCGGCATCAAAACATTTTTGTACCTGAGTTCTAAATTCAAGCATAACTTCATTCAGATTTATTTTTTTTGTAAACAAAAGCGCCTTCAAAAATTCACTCCGCGTGAGAAAATGTCCGTCTTTATTAACAAGAGTCGGAATTTTCGAGGGATCTGTTAACGGCTGTTCTTCGTCCATAACCAGATGAATACCGACACAATTCATCCCATTATTTTTGACTGTTTGAACAGCGTGGTCAAAGGCCTGCCCGCAGGGCATGATACTAACACTGGTAATGATACCGTCCTGCCAGCCTTTTAAAATACCCCGATTGACTGACTCTGAAAGCGCAAAATCATCTGCATTAACAATAACTTTTTTGTCGTGCTTGTCCATTAATAGAAATCCCTTATCTCTGTTGGTGGAGACCTCTTTTTAAAAGAATTTTACAACCTATTCTTTTATCCTGTTCGCATTTGATTAATATAGGAATGAACAGGTCTTAAATAATTGTTAAAATTGTTTATTGCTTAATATTTAAAAATACTAACATAATTATAAATGGGAATAAAGCCACATCATCATAAGCTGTTTGTTTAAAAAAATAAAATAAACCTGATTTTTTACTAAAATTTTATTAATTTTAAAGTACAACAATATAATAAAATTGCCAAGATCATGTTTTAATTAACCTTTCATACTGATATAATATTTTATAGTTCCTGTCATAAATCAAAAACCCGTTATTAATATTGTGGAGACAGGCCTTTTTTCAATATTTTAAAATATATTCTTTCTTCTGACTTTAATTGAAAGAAAGATGACAGGTTCTTGTTTATCAAACTATCAAGCTTTTGATGACATCCATCAATTCCGTGAAGATAACAAGAGAAAGAAAAGCGGCAATGCGTTATGACCGAAGTTCTTACAATATCAATGTTATCAAAGGTTTACCCAAAGAAATTTGGGCCCGTTTAATTCAAAACGGTTTTAAAGTAACATTATTATGGGCGCTTGATCATGCCGTACGCATCTTTACCGGAGCACCCCTTCGTAGATTGAGTCAAATCACGCCGCAATTGTATTTAGGTGGACAATATGATCAACGAGGTTGGGAACAACTAAAAAAATGGTCAATTACATCTGTGGTTAATTTAAGAGTTGAATTTGATGTTCACTCAAAAGAATTAGCTTCTGATCAGTACATCTATTTACCTACTGTTGAAGATGAAGCATCAACGCAAAAACAATTACAAGCAGGAGTTGATTTTATCCAAAAAATGATCGATCAAAACAACTCTGTTTATGTTCACTGCCGGTCCGGTTTGGGGCGCTCAGCGGCGCTTGTTGCGGCCTATCTTATCAATACGGGTTTAACAGTCAATCAGGCCTGGATGCATATCCAAAAAGTACGCCCCTTCATTAGGCCCAAAGAGACGCAAATATTGTCAATCAATCAATATGCCAACAATTTCAAAAAGTGATGTAGCTACGTTTATTATTAAAATGCTAATGCACAACAAAACACATTAAGCGATTATTACGGTTAACCTCAAATTGCAATACAAATAATTCATTCAAAAAAAGAGAAAGATAATGGTTTCTAAGTACTTTAAAAAGGGATTGCTTTTGGGGACCATTACAGGCCTTACCACAACTTCTTTTGAAGCCCTTTTCATGTTTCCATTAACTGTTTACATTCCCGCAGCCTACCCGGCCCTCTTACTGCTTTTCAATGTTTTCTTTTGGATAATGTTTGGTTCCTTGGCAGGATGCTGCCTGGGACTATTTATCTCTAAAAATTTTGGCTCTCCGGCAAAAGAAGGTTATTATTGGATATTTTTCTATATTGTACCTTTTGCCCTTCTCTATGGCTTTGCCGGTAAAATCATCCCTGACCCTCCCTTTGTTTCAGAAACCTTTGACCATCACCTGTCCTTCTGCTGGGTATTTTTAATCCTTATTCTGTTAATTGCAGCTAAGCAGCGAGTCATGAAGTACAAACAAACTGCAGTCTCTTATTTTCCTGAAATTACTGTTATTATCGCTTTGTACTGGTTTTGTTCAAATATTGACAGGGTCGTTAACCGGCCCCGCTTTACATCCCTTAATTTTATGCAGGCCTTTAATCAGGCACCCCAGAACTATTTAATCTTGATTTATATTTTCTGTCTGCTATCAACTGTTGGGATCTATATCCTGACATTTTTTCTTCCAAAATTGAATCCTAAAAAGAACGCTGTGGCGATTGCGGTTCTCTTCTTAATCTCATGCGGGTTGTTAGGCAGTAACTTTTTAATTAGTCAAAATAGCTTTAAACTTCTACCGGCCATACCGTCCCAACCAACAGCATTGCAAAGCACCAGAGCATCTTCGAATGTAATCCTGATTGTACTTGATACCCTTCGTGCTGACAGTCTTACAGCGTCCTCTTCTGAAGGAACAAAAAACCTTTCTTCATTTTTTAAGGATGCTGTCGTTTATGAAAACTGCATTGCCCCTTCACCCTGGACCCTCCCTTCCCACGCTTCCCTTTTTACAGGCCTTTACCCAACAGAACATGGAACTCATAAATATCTGGACGGCAAAAACCCATGGCCCATTTTACCGGATAAATTCATAACACTGGCAGAGGCTTTCAGGTCTTCCAACTATCTTACCTCCGGCGTTGTCTCCAATCGATTCGTCCTCGGCCCCTGGACAAACATGAACCAGGGGTTCCAGACATATGATACTAATAACGGTATCGGAGATCTTTATAAAACTTATGCTTTCAAACCATTGATGCCTTTAATTTGTTATCTATTAAACATCAAACCTAAATTCACCTTATATTACAGAACGGCTGAAGACATTAACCGAAAACTGTTTTATCTGATTAATAAAATTAAAGCTTCTAAATTTTTTGTTTTCGTTAATTATATGGACGCCCATGCCCCCTATCGTCCTCCCAATCCTTTCAGCCAATACCTGTTCCCTCAGATCAGCATGTTAAAATTTTATCTTGAAAAAAAAATTAACGCCGTATCTACAGACAAGGAATATAAACAACTTCTCCGTTCACAATATGATGGTGAAACCGATTATCTTATTCATCATTTGGATAAACTTATAGCCGAACTTAAAGACATCAATGTATATAACGACGCTATGATAATTATAACCTCAGACCATGGTGAAATGTTTGGTGAAAAAAACTGTTATGGTCATAGAGACATACCGATGTATGAAGGGGTCTTAAGAATTCCCTTAATAATTAAATATCCGCAAAGTCACAAAACCGGCTTTAAAAAAAAGATGGTTTCTTTAACAGACCTGTACCCAACAATCCTAACCCTGTGCAATATTCCTGTCCCGGAAGAAATAATCCGCAAACCCATTGACAACAGTTCATTGCCGCTTGTTTCGGAATATTATGAAGATATGTTTGGCGAACACCGTGTTATTTATGAGGGCAATTACAAGTATCTAAAATTCAGCAAAAACAGAAAACCTGAGTTATACAATCTGAAAAACGATCTCAATGAAAAGACCAACCTGACCTCTCTGCTGCCGGATACAGCTTTACAACTAGACCAACAGCTGGAGAGTTGGAAAAAGATATATCTACCCAAAGAAGAAAAGCAGGAAGCTTTGTCAGAAGAGTTAATGGAAGGTCTTAAAACCCTGGGTTATATCGAATAACTGAAGAAGTTACTAATGAACAAGATACACGGGAAGATTAAATAAAAAGGATATTGTGTGCTAATTTTTGAAACCTTTTTTGTTCGGCTTAAGATATTAAAATTTTTGTGGGGAAAAAAATGACTGGCTTGTTTAAATCAATAATCATATTTAGTCTAATTCTGGTATTTTCTCAAACATCCGTGTTCGCACAGCACGAGAACAACTTAAAAGATAGACCGCCAAATGTTATTATTGTTCTGATAGACACACTTCGCCCTGACCACCTCAATTTTTACGGTTTTACCGAAGAAACGGCTGAATTTCTCGGCAAATTGTCGGACAACTCCGTTGTATTCAAACGTGCGTTTTCAACATCATCCTGGACAGCACCCAGCACGGCTTCTTTATTTACTTCCCAGTATCCCTATCAGAATGGTGTGATGGAAGGAATGATAGCCAATAATGTACGTAAAGTAAAAATAGCAGCTATGGGGCAAACATCCATACCGTTAAACATGATCCCAAGAAGTATTCAGACACTTCCGGAATTTTTCAAATCTCTGGGTTATTCAACCTACGGAATAAGCGCTAATATTAATATCAGTAAAGAAATTGGCTTCAGCAGAGGCTTCGATCATTTCACCAATGAACATGGTTACTGGGCAAATGATTTCTACAACCAGCTGAAAAAATGGAAAAATAAAATACAGCAGTCCGAACCCTTTCTCCTTTATTTGCATTACAACGATGTTCATTCTCCTTATAAAAAGCAAGACAAATACTACAAGATGGGCAAACTGGACCAAATTATTATTACCAGTTGTAAGTTTGCACAGGCAATTATCGATAAATTAGGTCTGAATAATCATCCCAGGTTAAAATCCATCAACCAAAAGATTGAACATTATATACATATGGAAGAAAGAGCAAAATATATCAGCGAAATTGGTTTTTTTGATGCTTATTTTGAAAGAACTTACCAATTGCTTAACATGTCTGAAAACACCATTTTAGTAGTCCTTTCTGATCACGGTGAGGAATTTATGGAACATGGAAAATTTGGTTCCCATGGTTTCAAACTCTATAATGAGTTAAATCAGGTACTCATGTTGTTCCATGCCCCTTCCCTGAATTTTACACCCCGATATTATGAGGAAAATGTAAGCCTGATTGATGTGCTGCCAACTTTAGCGGAAATAGTGAATCAAAAAATTCCAGAAGATGTCTCAGGAACTTCTCTTTATCCGCTGCTACGGGATCTTCCAAACACAAATCGCTTTCATAAAAAACTTCAAGACAGGTTTATATTTGCTCATCGTATTAACAAAATTGACAAAAGCGGACAGCCCGAAAAACAACTCTGGTCTACCATACATAAAAACTATAGATTAATTGAAAACCCGGATAACATTTATGAACTCTACGATCATCAAAGGGATATAAAGGAACAACAAAACATCTTTTCTAGGCATCCTGAGATATCATCCAAATTAATTTTAAAACTAAAGGAAGCCAAAGCAGAAAATAATCATGCAAAGTATGAAAAAACGCAGATGGTGATGGATCAAGCTATTCTGGGAGAATTAAGGGGGCTTGGCTACGTTCAATAATATACAGGTAATAATTTTAAGCTGAAAACAAAAAAGTTTACTTCAATAATTGTTAGCGCTTCTTACTCTAGACCTTAAGCCTACAGAAACCTAAAACATTTGATACTCTGGATGAGAATCAGCATAACATACAGACATTGAAAGGGAAGTCTTACCCAAAAAGCATCCTGCCGGGCTCTGACCCTTGAGTAAATCAAAACAAATAATAAAATCATAAATATATAGGTGGGATAAACAAAACGTGTGTAAACCGGATCACTGTTTCCCCGTGTACACGCCATGATAAAAAAGACAATATAGGAAACATAGTATTGCACAATTAACAGATCGTCAGAATCCGTCAGTTTTTGCCAAAGCAAATGAATGGAAAAATGTTTAAAAGAAGAACGATATACACGAACACCTACGATCAGTATTGCCGCAAAGATCAGAACGAACGGGCCCAAAACAGCATATTCATAATTGGTAATCAAAGAACTGTCTACAACCCCGTGGTCACCATGCCGGTGAACCGAGAGAAAATCTATAAAAATAGTTTTCGTAATCCCCCGCAGATTATTCTCCAAAGTGGTAACCTCTGTGATATTAATCCATGTTTCACCCGGTTCGGTAAAATAGGGAATATATCTAGCGCCGGTCCGATCCATTCCAGTAATATAACCGGTCCGCTCATAAACAAAATTAAACCAGCCCCCTGAAACCAGCAGCACTATGACAGAATAAACTGCCGCATGCACCAGTCTGCGCTTCAGACTGCATTTTCCAGAAAAACAGATATTAAATATGATAATGGGAAATAGAAAGAAAAGCCCAAAATATTTTGTCATACACATTAACAATGACCAAACAGCCAGCCAGACTATACCGAGCAGTCTGCGTTTCTTCAAGTAGTTTATTAAAGTTGAAAAGCTGCAAAGCATAAGGAGGGTCAGGAAGGTCTCTGATACATATTGGTACATATTATTATAATTAAAGCCTGACACAACCAAAAGGAAAACAACATAACCGGCCAGACAACCATCTTTCTTCCGTATGAGATATAGCCATGTCCAGAAAAGGATCCCAATAAAAAAAAGATAGTGAATTCTTTCCAAGGGAATACCACAACGCGTCATCAACCACAGAGCACTGGGATAGAGAGGCCCCCACAGCAAAGGATATTTCTCAAAGGCATCTGCATAGGAGGGGTTGGCCGCAAACTCCAAGTTTCTTTTGGTCTGTGGAGTAAAGTCAAGACTGTCGGGCTGATAAAGCACTTCAACACAGGTCAAAACGATGCACGCAAGCAATAATCCGGACAAGAGCCGACGATTTAATCTTTCAGCCAGTTTAAGTTTAAATTTTTGGAACATCCTAAATGACATCCTATCTGTTTAAATAACAGTTGATCTCAAAATTTTAGATTCCTGGAATTCCGGAATCGGACAAACCGGAATATCTGAGCTTATCTTTTAAATTACTGAATATAACCCAGAGCCTTTAGGCCATCTTCCACTTCTGACGGGAGGTCTATTTTTGAATTGTTTTTTTCAAGATCATATCTGGGGGGGTGCTGCCTCTCCCATTCCATTAGCTTTTCAGCCATGGATTCTGTTACTTCTGTAAGCTCTGAGGCAAGATTCTTTTTTTCCTGTGGATCTTTTGCAAGGTCATACAACTCAGAGGCCTTGCTGTTACCATAGTTCATATATTTATATTTACCATCATACAGTGCTCGGTGAATCCCAAAATTTACATCAAAAATTTCTGTTACAACAGGTTCGGAACTGTTTCCAAAAGCTTTTCCGGATAAACCTTCCGGAACAGCAAGGCCGCAGACGTTAAGAATTGTGGTATACACATCCGACAGTGTAATTAGAGTCTTATTCCTGCCTGACCTTTTGTTTAAAGGAAGTTTAATAAGAAGCGGAACTCTGACAACACCTTGGTATAAAGGAACTTTATGCAGCGAAAGTCCATGTTCATTAAAAAGTTCTCCATGGTCCGAAGTAATAACGATCAGTGAGGAGTCATAGAGCCCTAACTGCTTCAGAGATGAAAACAAAGAGTTAAGCTGACTGTCAAGATATGCAATTTCACCATTATACTGGGAACTCAAAAACGAAACCCATGACTCATAGCTGGTATTAACAAATTTTTCAGGAAGCAATGCTATTGATCTGTATAGGTTTGGAAAACGTCTGTCAGAAAAATTAGTGCTAAAGGGACGCGGGGGAGAATAAGGGTTGTGAGCGTCCATATAGTTTATAAACATAAAAAAGGGAACTGCCTTTATTTTCTCCAACAAACCATAAATATTTGTATTGGTATCCTCGGCCGACCGGTACGGCAAATAAAACTTGGGTTTGTAATTTGTCAGATAACAAATAAGCGGCAAAACGGGTCTAAAAGGAGAAAAATTGACTATTCCCATTCCCGGAGAGCAATCATAAACATCAAAACCTTTATTAAAATTCAAACCTTTATGCAGCAAAGTATAGTTTGAAATAACACCGGCGGTAAGATATCCGCTTCTTTTAAAAACATCTGCAAGAGTTGTGAACTTTTCATTCAGAGGAGGAAGCGATTTCATTCTTACCGGCTTGCTGACCTCATTAATATTATCGTGATTACCGTGCTCAACAGGATATAAACCGGTAAAAAGGGAAGCGTGTGAAGGATATGTCCAGGAAGAAGATGCAATACAGTTATCAAAAACAATGGCATCCCTGGAAAATTTTTCCAGATAATTTTTACCCGCAGGCTTAAAACCGTAAACCGAGAGCCGATCCGCCCTAACCGTATCCAAAACGATTAAAATAACACTGGGAGTGTTTTTTTGTAATTGTTTTTGTGGTATCGAAATACCGGAATAATTTTTATTCAAAAACCGGAAGTAACTGATTTTATAACTTATGGTCAACACACCTATTGTGATCAAAAAAAGAAGAAAGAGGGGAAGAGTTTTCTTTTGATAAAAAAAACGGACTTTCCTAAACACAAAACCGTAAAACAAAAAAGTCATAAAAACGACCGACAAATAAATTATAATCAGATAACTCTTTAAAAGAAGGCTATCTCCTGACACCTGCGTTTTAGGACCAAAAATTAAATAAAAAAATCCTTTTAAATACGGTAGTTCTGAAACGTTCGAACAAAAAAGGTAGAGAAAAACAATTGCAGTGAATTCAGGTATGAACGAAAAATGAATTTTTCCTCTATTTACAATGCCTCTTTTTAATGCAAAAAACAAAAAAAAGACGAGAAGAAAAACCCAAAAGAAAGAAAGGTGATAGTCAAAAGGAAGATTGATAGGTTTTTCAACATTTATTCTTCCAAGAAAACCATAAAAAATTGAAAAGGGTAAGAGGAAAAATAAAATCCAGTAATGGTTTTGCCTGATGTTGAAACCACTATCCCTGCGGCTAAAAAACGAAAGCGGCAGCGCGGAGCCTGCCCCCATGAGAGTCCAGAAAAAAAGATTGAAAGCGAAGATGGTAACAGGATAGCTTATCGGGAAAAAAATATTGGGTTTGAGCATAAAAAGGGAATCAGACAACGTCACAATCAATCCCGCCGTAAAGCCCAGCCTGACCCCATTTATTAAGTTAGTTCTTAACACATTCAAACTCCGTTAAATATATAAACCCGACACCTTGAACAAAAAGTTAAATAACTCCTTACCACCATGCTGTCTTAAAATATTACGGTGATAAATAACAAAACACCCCAAACCATCCGTAATTAGCTTCAAAATCGTACTTTCTTACCTTTTTTTATAGTAAATTATTTTGATTTCCTTGTAAACAAACAATTGATTAATCGTCTTGTACCACTACCTCTGGTAGTGGTACCATAAAAAGGTTTGACCGTGTAAGTAATTAAAATAAAATATACCTCCCTGAAAGGTACCCGAAGGTATGGAGGTAAATAATGATTAAACGTTTTAAGAAACTATCACATACAATATATGAATGCAAATATCACATAGTTATATGCCCGAAATATAGGTATAAAATATTCAAAGGCGAAATTGCAGAGTATGTCAGGCAACAAATATAGAGTTTGTGCCAGCAAAAAGACTTGATAGAAGTGTTGGAACTGAATGTGCTGCCTGAGCATATTCACCTGGTGATGTCAATTGTACCAAAATATGCTGTATCAACAATAATGGACTATGTGAAAGGGAAACTGTCTCGACGTCTTTTTCAAAGATATGAAAAGATAGGTAAAAGATACTGGGGACGGCATCTATGATCACGCGGGTATTGTGCAAATAGCGTTGAATTGAACGAAGAACAAATCCGCACATACGTGAAATGGCAAAATAAAAAAGAGGAAGAGATTGAAAAAAAAAGCAGTTGACGATGTTTTAGTACGAAATATAACTGGGTACCTTTCAGGACCATTATTTCAAGCCACCGCCTCTGGCGGTGGTAATTTGACTATGAATGAACCACTTAAATCAAAAATCATAAAATATGTTCCTGCGATTCAGCGCTTTTTCTGAAACAGAGAATGCTTACTTTATAAAAAGAAATACCATTAGCCAAGATACAGAAGCGGTATTTGATCACAATTATTATTGTGATAATTAAATTGCTCCGGAAATCCAATGTTTTTAATGCCGAAGAAAACGAAATCACTTTTCTAATGTTCGGCATCCCTGCTGCAAACGGGTCAAGGACTTAAATACGCTATAAAAAAATAATAATTGAAAAAGTAATTTTGTACAGAAACAAGACCTGCCTGCTGAATAATTCAGGTGTTACTCAATAGTTTTTTGTTTTTTGACATGTGAATTATTGTCTGTTAATGTTTATAAACATTAATCAATTTTGGAAGTTTTAATCACGATAATCTATAACCATAACCCTTTGCTTTCAAAAGGCATTACTGAATACATTTTTACGGATGAATATCTCAGAATTAAGATTAAGGAAACAGCTGTTAACAGGATAGTTATTAAACCATCAACGAATCCTCAACGATTATAAACATGAAAACCCCTGTCAGGAAGTACCCTGAAAATGCCAATCACCATCCAGCTGCAAAGGTTTGCCTTCTGCTGAGCCTGCTGCTAGCTGCCTGCATGTTAATACTATTGCTGTTTTTTCAGTATGGCAAGGATCAGGGAATCTATTCAGTTGTCGGCCGTACAATCCTAGAAAGCGGAGCTCCATACAAGGACGCCTGGGACTTTAAGCCACCGGGCATCTTTTTTATTTACGCACTGGCCAGAGCTATTTTTGGTGGAGGGCAGTACGCTGTTCGTATACTGGAAGTCTTTAACTTTCTTTTTCTAACCTCTGCCTTTGCAATTTATTCCCGCCGACACTTTTCCAGCTTTTGGCCTGGAATATGTGCAGGCTGTCTTGCTATCATAAACCATGTACAGTTGGGCTTTTGGGATACTGCTCAACCGGAATCTTTCGGTGCCACTGTTCTTGCCTGGGCAATTGTTTTTGCAACCTACAGATCAAAACCTTCTCAGCTTAAACAACTCTTGTCCTGGGCATTAAGCGGATTCTTTTTTACTGCTGCCGCGCTACTGAAACCCCCTCTTGGCGGAGGCATTCTGGTAAGCATGGCTGCGATTTCGTTCATCCAGGTTCGATCCATTGCCGACGGAAAAAGAATCAAAAAAATACTTACTGTGATCAGTTCCTACTGCCTAGGCGCAATCTTTCTCTTAACACTTGTTTTTATCTACTTTGCTCAAAAGGACGCTTTAAAAGATATCTATGAAACCTTCCTTGTTTTTGTTCCCGGCTATACCGGACTTAAATTTTCTTCTCAAAATTTTCCCGTCTTGCTTTATATAGCTGTAAAGGAATGTATCTTTCGTTTTTCAATTTTCACAAGTATTGGCATGGTTTTTTGTTTTATTTTGCCGACTCGCAACGACCGTGAAATTGAAGGTTATATTTTTGTGATGGGAGTTGTTTTTTTCCAGATCATAGGAGTAGCCATGCAGGCAAAATTTTTTCCATATCATTACGGAGCGATTATGCCTTTTGCTGCCCTGCTGGCAGTATGGGGGTATACAAAACTTTGGGGGAAAGTAAAACTAAAGTGGCTTTTGCTTTTAGTTTTCCTAGTTGCTGTCTCATGGCAGATGTATGAAAAAAATATTTTCAGGCATGGTACACTTCAAATAATAGCTCTTACAAATTCTGATTTACGCAATAAAATCAACGATGATCTTTATACCATCAATGACCTGAATACATATGCAAATAGAAAAACGGCTGAATGGTTGTCCCAAAACACTCCGGAAAATTTGCCTGTTTTTATCTGGGGATTTGAACCCGTGATCTATGACATGGCAGACAGAGCATCTTCAAGCCGTTATATATATAATATTCCCCAGAGGACAGGCTGGGGAAAAGAAAATGCCAGACGATCACTTATTAACGAACTGCGAGACAAACCTCCGTCCGCAATAGTTGTGATTCACAATGACCCGCTTCCCCACGTTGCAGGCAACCCGCTTGATAGTGCAAAAGAACTTGAAAACTTTACTGAATTAAAAGATTTAATAACAAAAAAATATGCCTACATAAAATCCTTTGAGGATCTAGATATCTATACGGAAAAAAATTTGCAATAAAAAAGTCTCGCAACAGGCTACGGGATATCCCTGCAATTAAACCTTGCAGGGATATTTTGAGAAACTCCGTTAGGAATGAAGGAAACAAACAGAAAATAAATCTTAACTACCGGGATGCCTCCGCAGGATATGCTTAAAGAGCATCATTATTAAGATACATACCGCTTATTCGAATGAAGCTTAAACCCCGCTTTCAGGAACGCCGCACCAGGACGAGTTTTATGCGAAGCACGCTTCCGGTCGAAAAGGGTTATAAACTTTATTTTCTGCGAAGTAAAATCCATAACAAATCAGGAGAGCTTATCAGCCAGAAAAACCTAACAATATGGCTGCACAATTTATAAAAATGCTCTGGTTTACTTCCTAGGTTTGCAGACAGCTTTGAAACACATTCGCAAACAGTCTTTTACAACATTGGGATTTAGGGAGCTATTGGAAAAATCATAGGTGATCGGTACTTCAGATATGGTAAGTCTATTCCTGTAAACATACATGACAGTTTCAAACAGGATATCAAAGGATTTACTTTCAATTTTCTTTGAAAGAATAATCTGCATAGCCTTGTTGGAGTATCTGCGGTAGCCTGAAGAGATATCCTGATAATACTTCCGTCTGAAAATGCTTGCCGGAAATTCAAGACTGCAGTTATAAATAATATTTCCGGCAAAACTCAATGCCTTACGAAACAAGGGAGTATTTGTCTTTACTAAACGGGTCCCGATGGCAAGGTCGGAATGTGAATGGTCGATAAATTTGGGTATTTCATCCGGGTTATGGCTTAGGCCGGCATCAATGGCAATACCATAAGCATATCTCTGAGCAACAGCGTATCGCATGCCGTCCAGAAGACCGCCGGGTATGTGGGTATTTTTTTCATGGTGGATAACGTGAATATCTGAAAATTTCCCTAGTATCTCCGGAGTTGCATCGTTGCTGTTATCGTTTATCACACAGACATCGGCAAATTTCTTTGCTCTTATAACCAGCTCCTCAATGGTATCCTCTTCGTTATAAGCCGGAATGATGATTAGGTAATCACTGTTTTTTTTCACTTAGTCTACTCGTTATTAAATGACTGTTCAGCAATAGAAATATCTTCAGGTGTGTTGATGTTTACATATTGTGCATTAATAAAAAAAAGCTTCACCGGATTGCCGTCATCAATAGTACACTGGATAAGATCCGGCAGCTCTTTTTCTTTTCTCACATAATTGATAGGAGTATAGGGCACATAGTCAAAAATCTCGTTCTTAAATATACAGTTGCCGGTTCCCATGATATCGCTGAAAGGATTACGGGGCTTTTCGATCAGGCGGTAGATTCGGTTATCCTCTTCATTACTGATAACCGAATAAGTCTTACTGATCTGACTTCTGTCCTCGACCCGCGTTACTCCACACAGAACAAAAAGGTTTTCTCTTTTGAAGGTCTCTATCATCTCCTGGGGATTGGGGTGTATCATTATTTCATCTGCCAAAAGCAATATAAAGTCGTCTCCATCCAGCGCACCACGGGTATGCTCGAGGGCATCAACAAGACCTTTCTGCTCCTCCTGTATCACATAGCGGACTTTTATATTCTCATACTGGATACCAAACTTATTAACAATATCTTCAGCCCGGTATCCCACAACAATGATAATCTCATCAACACTGCATAGCCTGGCAGTTTCAAGGCTGTACTCAATTAAATGCCGGCCTTTAAACATAAGCATGCTTTTGTTCACGGGCTCTGTGGCCTCTTGCAGCCTTTTGCCTCTTCCGGCTGCCAGAATTATAGCTTTCATTAAATATCCTTTTTAAATAAAGCTTTTTCATTTTCGATCCATTCAAGCAGACGCTTCACTCCTTCTTTGGGCGGGATCTCCGGTTGCCACTTCAATATATTCCGGGCCTTTGTTGTGTCGCAAATAAAATACAAAAGATCTCCATGCCGACCTTCTTCAAACTTTACTTCAGGTGTTTTACCAAGAATTTCTCCTATTAAATCTATACACTCTACAAGGGAGATAGCATAATCAGGGCCACCGCCAATATTATAAATTCCCGATTCTCCGTTCTCATAAAAGGCCTGAAATGCACGGGCAACATCTGTGGGGTAGATAATATCTCTAACCTGTTTGCCTGTTCCAAAAATCCTTAGGGTTTTTTCCAGCAAGGCTTTTATGGAAAAATTAGCGACCCAGCCGTGATCTTCACCTCCGAACTGACGGGGTCCGTAAAGGCCGGTCAGCCTGAAACTTGCAGCTCTTAATTTGTAAGTATCAATATAGGCCTGAAGATAAAGCTCGGCCGAACGTTTTGAAGCATGCAGCGGAGTAAGGTCTCCTTCTACTACCGGATGGGTTTCATCAATAGCTGCAGGATTACGAACATAGCGCCTTTCCTCTTCGGTTAAGGTCTCATTAATCTTGTTACCGTAAATATGTACTGTGCCACAGGAAGCAATTGGAATGTTAAGCTCACGGGCAACCTTTAAGACATTAAATGTTCCCCTTACATTAGTTGTAAAGTCAAGTTCCGGGTCTTCTTCACTGATAGTCATTGCGGGCTGGGCTGCGGTGTGGATGATGTAGTCTACGCCTTGGGAATGTTTAAGCAGGGTCTCAAAGTCCCGAATGTCCTCCCGCACCATTTCAACCCCTATTTTTTCAAGAAAATTCCAGTTGTAGTCCCTAGAAGCCTCAACTCCGTATCCGACCCGTTCCAGTTCATACTTTGTCATACTATCATAGGATATGACACTGTCACCCCTGTTGATGTAAAATTCACACACGTGTGATCCTAAAAATCCACACCCGCCGGTAACTAATACTTTCATAATTTTCACCTGTTATTTAAATAACTTTTCAATTTGTTTTTTTACACTTTTAAATTATTTGTAGACGTTACATAACTGTAGAGATTAAAGCCTATATATTTTATTATTAATTATTAATCGTAAATTTTCAACATGTAATTATTATTTTCTGTTTGCTGTCTCAAACCATTTAGCGAAGAGCCTTTTTCCCCTGACCACCTTCTTTGAAAATTTTTCTACCTTACAAAACATGTCTAACTGAAATGTCTTTATCAGACAAGCTTTTCTGATTTTACAATGTATCTTTCTTATTACATCTTACTTCTCAGCAGTCATTCACTTCATTAATGCCAGTAATAAAGGACCAGATTTCCCAGGTTTTCCAACTAGCTGCGTAACCAAAAAATCCATTGCATTACCACTGGAAGGCAGATAGCAATTGTTATTGATACGTTCATAATGGCTATCATCGTCTTTGAAAGCTCAGGCATAAAGTTAGATTCAATGGTATCGCCAATACCCTTGCCCCCTTCTGCCGTAAATCAATTTTATCTCAGCTTAATTTCCCAATGACCCTGTCCCCAGATTAAAATACTCTGTTTTTTTGGATTATTTTTAAAAAGAGCTGCCTCTTTTCTCCAGTCCGGTGAATGTCTAAACTGATGATTGTTTATTCTATAACTACCTAGACCGTTAATAATTGATAAAAAAAACAAAAAAGAAAAAACAAATCTAGAGATGGTTATTGAATGGTCTCGATAAATATCTTTTATCGTTTCCTGGAAAACCATAAAAAGGGCAACGAGCATTATAAAATTTGGGAAAAGAAAATATCTTCCCATTCCAATCCCACTTATGGCCATCAACTTGGGCGGCAGCATTGTACAGACATTGATAATCACAATCAGGAATAATAAAATAATTCCATACTTTTTTATCTTTTTATTAAGATTCTTTATTAAAAACATAAAGAAAAATGTTTGAAAAATTAATGTAAATGATAGTGCTAGGTAAAAAAGAATTCCTCTATCTTCAAAAAGGGGTCTAATTATAGAACCAAATTCATTTGCTATTTTAAGCCCGGCTACAGGTGTAATAATATTTTTTGCCATAATAGTAAATGAAAGCAATGGAAAGCCTACATTGGCAAAGCGCACACTAGGAGGACATGTTGAGTTGCCAATTAACACAAAAAAAACTTGAATTTGTATTAAAAGACCAATCATTAAAGGAATAGAGAGAAACATGAAACTTTTATTTTTTTCAATAAATCCTTTATACAGGTAAAAAGGTATTACAATGCATGACATTACTCCACTTAAGGTTGCTATTAATAGAAGAGGGCCTAACAAAACATAATGCTTCCAATCAATGTTTTTAAAATCCATCAACAAAACAACAAATGTGATTATTCCAAAGTAGTATTGACTGGAAATTAATGTTAGCCAGCTTTCAATACCCGGCTGTATAAACAAGAAGAGAGTTATTAAACCTACTCGTTTATAACCTTGATCCCACACATCACTATCCCCAAAAGAGATTAGCAAAATAGGAATTGCAATAACTAAGAAAGAAAAAAATAGTGTGACATAGGGTACATTTTCAAGCGAAACTGCATATCTGGCAATCAATGTAGATAAATTTGTATATAGATTGAAATAACCAAATTCATGAGCCTCAAAAAAAGCATCCCAAAAAGGCCTTAAGTAAGCCGCTTTTAAATATACACTCCCTTCTTCTGACCAAATTCGGGGTTTTATAAAAAAATTTGGATTTCGGATAAATGCCAGAAATAGTCCATAAAGAAATATTATCCATCGTTGCTTAAGCGATACCGTGATATTTGAGTTAAGAGTGCTTTCAATCCAACTGTTTCTAAAAATTTTCCAATCAGCACGGATTCTGTTCACCATACACCTTTGCTTAAATAGTTTTTATCCACAATCATTTTGATTTTACAAACTACCGATATACATCGTTAACACTTTTACAGGAAAAGATGGCCTATCGATGTTGATTTATCTTTATTAAGAAAACCATCTAGAAAAGAAACAGCTACATATTAAAAGCAACGATAAACTTGAACCGGGTATATTCAAAGCTATTGCAGTTCTCGCCAGAAAGTTTTTCAATAATGTGATCGTACAAAAGGTGCCATGCCAATGGCATGGGCATTATCAAATCAGACAACGCGTTGTTTCATAAAGGATCTCTAAGAATGAAGGCGGTATCATCGAATGGCATCAACCAGCTCTGGAAATTTTCGCTTAACCCACTGAATCAGTTCCGCTTTTTCCGTGTAGTGATAATAGTCATCGTGAGAACTGCCCTCAAAGAAACATTTTGCTTTTGAAAGAGTCTCAACATCGAGATCATTACGAAAAAACATTAAGGTGTTTCCCACATCATATTCAAACTTTCCCCATGCATAAACACCCGGTCGAAAGCCAAAGGACTGTGCCAGGCGATATTGTTTCCTAAAAGCGGGATTGCTGTACAGTCTTTTCCATGGATTTAACTTGGAAAGATGACCCACCGTCATAACAATTTCGGGTTTACGTTTCAAAATATAGTCAATAAATTCTTGAGGGTTACGCTGGGAGGGCTTTGAAAATTTTGCGAAGGTTCGTGCCAAAAAGTCGGACCTTTTGTGCAGAGTTATGAAATCAAGAATTTCCCTGACAAATCGAAGCAATGCGCCGGGACGCCTGTCTCGATAATAATGGGCTATAAAGCGATTTTCGAGACCGCCAAGGTCAATATATTCATATTCAATTCCTGAAAAATAGGGGACTGCACCCATCTGCTCATAGGCGATCAAAGTTCCCGGAGGAAAGGTATCCCGTATCCACATTCCAAGATAAGGCATATAAGAAATATCATACCCGTTTTCAGCAGTTTGAATTTGTGCGGCAACTCGGCTTGGCCAGCCATCAAGGCCTTTTCGAAAGGTATTCCAGGCCCGCTCATCAAGAGCCTTATATGAAAGCAAGTTAACAATAATAAGAATAATAAAAGAAGCCCGGATGCATACACCGACAGTTTTACCTGCTTTAAAGCAGTTTGTAAGCCTGTATGCGCCGCAAGTACTTACAATAATAAAAGGTGCTAAAAAAGGCACCATAAACCTAAAATGCGGTTTGTAATCTCCGCCGACATAAAGGTTAAAGAACAAGTAGGCAAAAACAACCAATGCCAGCGGCAGATATTTTTTAAGATAACTGCGCCCCCAGAGAGCAAAAATAAATATGGGCAGTCCAATAAAATATGTGCCCTCGAAAAAAAATGACCAGAGATATGCAAGCCCTCTGTTAAATCCGCCTCCGGCTTTTACATAGGCAGGGTTTGATAAAAGCTGACCGTAATATCCGTATCTCAGACAATGATAAAGGACGATAACTAATATCACCCAGCAAAACCCCCTAAGCGCTTTTTGCCAGGGGTAGCTGCGTAACAGGAAATATCCATAGAAGGGTATCATCATATGTGCTTCGGGACGAGTCAGAATACTGGCAACCAGCCATACGCCTCCCCAGAATCTTCGATGTGAACCGTAAAGAGAAAAATATACCGTGTTAATTATCACCAGTGCGGCCAAAGAGGTTTCAAGTCCGCACTGGCTCCACCAAAGAACCGGCAGGCTCAAAAGATACCAGTATCCGGCAGCCCAGGAAAATAAGAAGTTATCACCTGTCAGCTTTCGGGTAAAACAAACTACCCGCCAGGCAACCAAGATACTTAACAGCATTCCCATGAGTCTTGAAACAACGGTTAGTGAAAATCCCAAAACCTGGAAGGGGTAAAGAAGAATCATCCATAGAAGGTTGGAAAACCCTTCGATCCGGTCACCTGCATTAAACACAAGGCCATTTCCGGCAATAAAATTATCAATGAACCTGAATGAAATATAAGGATCTTCATCAAGACAGAGAAACACTGCCGGAGCAAGAATTATATATAACAGTAATAATCCGATTCCCGGTATAATTTGGTTTTTAAATATCATGCGAAAATTATAAAAAATAGTTTCCTGTAAGTTAATATTATTTCATTCGAAAAACAACATCTCTGCCCGCAATCAGCATCATTCGTATAAACTGCAATTTCCTGGGAAGACGCCAAAAGTAATGAAACATTCTGATCGGTGAGAAGAAAAATCGCATGTACGCACGGCGCTGCATCGCGGGAAGATTGTAATCGATATAACTCGGTAGGTTCCCAAAATAATGAGAACCTTTTTCCACATTAAAAGAAGGATAAAGCTTTTTGGTGATTTCAAAAAGCTCGGTATTTTTTTGCGGTGCCACCGTAAAAAAAGCGGCATGCATCAGGGGTAAACTTAATGCTAATTCAATCGTTTGCTTAACCTCCTCTTTGGTTTCTGTAACAAACCCGATCATGAAAAAGCATCTCGTAATGACGCCCTTACCGTAAGCATAGTGGATCATTTTTTTGACTTTTTCAAGATTTAAATTTTTCTTTATTAATTTCTGAATGCGGGGTGATGCTGATTCAATGGCAAAGGTCATGGAATAAGCCCCGGCATCAATTAATGCGTCAATTACCGATTCTGTCAGCACATCTCCCCGTAGACCATTAGGAAAGGATATATATATTTTTATGTTCTTTTCTTTTATAAGCCGGCAAAATTCAAATACGCGGTCTTTGTTTATATTAAAGATGTCATCAACAATTTGAATCTCACGGATTCCGTGTTTATAATAAACATACTCTATTTCATCAACAACCCGTCTGATGTCTCTGTTTCGGACTTTTTTGCCCTGTGTATGATGGCAGTAAGCACAGTTAAAGGGACATCCTCGAGAAGTATAAATAGATGTATAACGCTTGTGGGCATTGATAAAATTCATGGAAAAACTGCCATAATAATCATCAAAACATATGGCATCCCAGTCGGGCATGGGCAGGTCAGAAATATCAGCGATCAACTCCGGCTGAGCTGTGATATAGGGGGTACTGTTTTCATCCCATAACACAATGCCGGTAACATCTTTCTGGGGAGTCTTTTCTATATAACATTTGAGCCATTCACACAGGCTAAGTTCCGCCTCCCACATAAATGCAACGTCAGCCTTTGATTCGAGAAGGCTTTCAATCGGGAACATGGACACATACGGTCCGCCTATGATAACAGTTGTTTTTGGCGATACTTTTTTTACAAAATCTGTCCAGTAGGCTGTTCTTTCTGATTCAGCGGAAAGTGAGCTGAAACCGATGATGTCGGGCTGCCAATCCAGAATATCCTTTTTAAAAGTAGTCTCATTCTCTTTCTTTACCCGCAAATCTTTTACGCGAACTTCAACTTTACCCGCAAGTTCCTGTTTTACCATTGCACTAAGGGACAAGACCCCCAGTGGAGGATCGATAGCGTTTAAAATATAATTTTCCAGCCCGGTGCGTACCAGTAATAATTTTATTGCCCTGGATATTTTGTTTTGCCCGTCATCTTTCATAAACTGATCCATTTGTTCCCGTGTTTTGATTAATAATACACTCGAGAAACTTTTCGAGCAACCTAATTAAGGCCTCTCAAAACAAGCCTTAAAAAACAGAAGATTATCTATAATATTAATTATTCATTTTAGTTCCAAGTATAACCTGCAGCAAGACTTCCTTGTGGACCTTACTTGCCTTAACACAGGTTACATTAAATTAAACTTTTAAAATGACCAAGGTTGAAAAATATTTTTTACTGCTATTGCAGACCTTATGCCTATGGGAATAAAAGGCTTTTAAACGGCAAGAAATCATAGGCAAAGGTTATTTCATGACTTCCCCTGCTCAAAAAGATAGCTCTCAGCATATAGTCTGCCGGATATATTTTTGTTTCACGCCCATCAACATAAGCTCTCCATCTAGGATAATACGTGTCTGCCAGAACCAGGAAACCATCGTTTTGCATGTTTGCTTCCAAAACAATACGGTTCGGGGTATAACTTTCAATAACAACTGATGAATTATCCGTTAGTGGTGCCCCATTACAGTTCAGTATTTCTTCAGGCAGGTCGGCTTCAACAATAATCGTCTTTCTAAAGTCGAAATCGTTATCACGGAGCCTTTTAAAAATATCATCTTTGTTAATAATTTTTTCTGCCCTATGAACAACAAAGGCCCTCGGCATAACCAGATTGTTGCGATAAATTTTTATTTCGTTATCATAAATGAGTGCTAACCGCTGACCGGTTGTGTCTTTTGGTACAAGCTCAATATCTGAAAAGCCACACAGGTCAAATCTATCGTCAGATATAGGCCCCGCGCGAACAGAAAAAGTTAATTTTACTTTTTCACTGCGAAAAGAACCAAGGTCAACACTTTCAGTATATACTCTCCGGTCTTCCTTCTGTTTTTTTGGATCAATATATTTTTGAAAAATAATGCTGGATCGCAACTCGCTTTCGGCTGACACACGAAACTCCACACCATCTCCCTCCCGTAACCACTGGTCCGGTGCTACGCCTATTGTAAAATGTACCCGGGCCCCTTTTTCGGGAACGGTCACATTGTAACTGATACGGTTTGGATAATGGCTCTTCTCATCAAGCCCACCTGGAACCATCAGAAAAAAATCATGTAACCCGAATTTTTTTCGAAAAATATGATCTTCATCGTTCTCAATATGAACAGGTAGCGGATTCAAAGACTCCTTTGAAACAAAGTACTTTACGTTCAGTAAATCTAGGAATCGGCTATTAATCTCATCTAAATCAACCGGTACAAGAGAATGAACTCCCCCCCAGTGGATATCGCTTTTGAGAATTAAATTCATCATAAACGAATAATACCGCTCCAGATAAATCCCATCAATGTTGCCGATATTTTCCAGACCAAAGATAGAGCTGATTTGAGGAACAGCACCGCCGCAAATCCTGAAAGGAGGTTCCTGCTTCTTCTTGTTTATCAGATAATCAATATACGGTGCTTTGGCATAGGGGTCATGACGCAAAGCATAAACCGGCTGATGATAAATATACAATTCTCCAAAAAGCAGCACCACAAGAAAACCATTAAATACTTTAAGCTTATACCTGTAAACCAACACTACAGTTCCCAGGAAAACAATTGTTATAAGAATTGCGCGCAGGGTTAAGGGAGCGGAAGACGAAAAAAGCAGTAACATCGGATTGGCCTGTGACAAGGCGGTTACATCAAAATGTTTCATGAAAAACGCAGGATTTAAGCTGTAGCAAACAGCCACAAAAAATATAATACATAGGATTAAAAAGCCGTTCCACAGAGGTAAAAGGCATCTTTTATTAATATTTTCAACCCCTAATGCTGCCAGAACCGCAACTGAAAAAACCAGGGTTCCTGAATATTTTGCCCAAAACAAGATAGTTAACGATTCAAACAGCCCCCCCATCATTTTGCTGACCTGCACACCGGCACCCAGAAAATTACAGGTCAGCAACAAAATGAAAACTAGAAAAAACATGCCGAGCTTATTTGTTTTGGGATTAGTGCCAAGGGCCATACATGACAGCAAGACAGGAATGATCCCAAGATAAGGGAAGATAAAACAGGTGACCATACGGCTTGTATTGTGAATACCCTGGTAAGAGGAAGACCCTAAAAGCTGGAGCGGCGAAAAAAGAAAAGAGATTAATGAGCGAGGAGAATATTGATTAATTCGACTAAGCAGATCTTCTCGAAAACTATCTACCGGGTGCAGGCCAGACATAAAAAACTGGTAAAAATCCGCAAGCATAACGCCACTTAAAAAAACACCAACCAGGAGAACGATACATAACTTAACAATCTGCCGACCGATAAAATTAAGACTAAAAGTAGTATTTGGCAGGGTGAATGTCCGTGAAAAATAATACAGCACTGCAAGCAAAATACATAAAAGCGCTGCTTGTGGACTTCCGGCTAAAATAACCAGGGCAATCCCTACCCCTGCAAAAAAAACATATCTTTTCTTTTGGCAACCAACATTCAATTCAAAAAGATAAAGTAAAAAAGGTATCAACAAATCAGTGTTGAGATGCCACAACGTTAAGTAACACATGAAATGGCCTGAAAACATATAACAGAGTGCTCCAGCAATAGAAGCTTTTTGGGAAAGACCGATTTTTCTGAGAAAAATAAAAGTAAAAAAACCAGCCAAAAAAAGTCGTAGCAATAAATAAAAATTAAACATTGCCGGTGACGAAGAGATAAGAAGAAACGCCTTTAAGGGGTTGTAGAGACTAAGCATCAGGTTGGCAGAAAGAGATGTTCCACCGCCTGCGTAAGGGTTCCATAAGGGCAGCTGATCTGATTTTATTCCATTAGAGGCGAAAATTGTCCCGGGCATTTCAAGCCAAATAAAGGCGGTGGGGTCTAAAACATTCAGTGTCTTCTCACCCTGATAGCCATAGGGGCCGTCCGGCATAACACCCGGAAAAATAGGAATCAGCGTGCGTTCTCCAAAAACTACCGGGTAAAAGAACAGACAAATCAACAAGACGAGTAAACTTGCAATAATCGGGTATTCAAAATTTGATTTAAACCGCTGATTTTTCATCTAGGGAACCAAAAAAGAATCTCTTAAAATTTCTTTTTGCAACTGAAAATACTTCTTTTAAAGAAAGGTTTTCACTTCCCATATAAGAAATGGCGTAACTGATTAAAAAACAAAATTCAAAAAAGATATTAGGTTTAAGCTTTATTATTAATTTAATTAAAGGCATCAGCCTCGGAAACTTAACCGCATAGAAAAAAAGCTTCTGAAGGTTAATTAACTCATTGCGGTTGCAGGACTTGAGACTGCTTCCCTTGAAAAAAGAAGGCTCTGCATCTTTACATGTACTATCAATCAAGTTATTTTCAGCTGCAAACTGCGCAAGCTCTGTACCCGGTAATGGATAGAAAAGAGAACACCAAGGGTAATCTGTTTTTATTTTTGAGTTTATGGCAACCGTTTGAAATGCGTCTGAAAGTTTTTCTCCGGGGAGGCCAAGCATATTGTAGGTCCGAAATTTGATGCCATACTTTTTCAACAGTTCCGCAGTATGGAAGATCTGATCATCGGTAACACTTTTTTGCAACAACTCGTTTCGAACTTTTTCAACTCCTGTTTCGATTCCAAAAAAAACACTTTTACAATTGGCTTCACTCAGGCTTTTGATAACATCCTCATCCGCAAGATCAGCCCGTATAAGGCAGATAAAGGGCAGATTTATTTCTCTCGCATAACGCTGCGCAAACTCTTTTACCCATACCTTATTAAGAATAAAAGTATCATCCTGCATATAAACAGTGCGGAAATTTTTCTCAGTTCGTTTTACCTCTTTTAATTCATTAATAATATTGTCAACACTTCTATAGCGTACAAATTTCCCCTTGTCTTTATAGAGTTCTTTATACTGGTGATTAAAACAGAAAGTACAGTTAAAAGGACAGCCAAGACTGGCAATAAAAACCTTCTGTGATTTCTGAAAATAAGGATATTTTAATACGTAAAGACTTCTGTCCGGAAAAGGAAGAGAGTCCAGATCCTCTAGCAGGTTCCGCTGATCATTTTTTATGACATGCCCCTCCTGCTTAAACCAGCAGCTTAAAATAGAAGTAATATCCTTATTACAATCGATATTATTACAGATCTCCAGCAATGCGAATTCGCCCTCTCCGCGACAGATAATATCCACAGCAGGTTCATTAATCAAGTCAGGGAAATAGGTTGGATGGGGCCCTCCGAATATGGTTTTACACGCTATTTTCTGCTTTAAACTTTCAGCACACCTTAAGGCCCAGTTGTGTGACCCGGTTGTGCAGGAGAACCCTACCAGATCCGGTTGAAAATCAGAAATCTCATTTGTAAACTTCTCCAAATCATGTGCATTGTCAGGAATAAACATTTCAACAGTATGTCCGCCCCTTTTCAGGACCGAGGACAGATACATGATTCCCAGATATTCAAAAAACAGGTTTTGTACAAAAGCAATTTTCGCCATTGTTTATCTCAGGAAAGGAAAAAGTTTTCCGTAAGGGATTTACTAATTATAATTCTATTATTTAGCACAAACATTCAGCTCCCAGCCTCAGCAAAGACAAGAGCGTTAACCTTATTGTTCATTCTGACAATAGATGCTGTCGGCAGGACCCTGCCCGACAATACAGACTTTTGGTAATAGCTTCCCAGAACATCTCCAATTATTGTCGACAGCACAAACGTAAGGCTAAAAAGAGAACTAAGATGCTATCCGGCAGTCCCGGGACAACACCCATTAACAGACAACTTTTTTATTATAGTATTTGACAACGGCTTCAAACACTTCATCAACTGTTATTTTCTTAAGACAAACATTGTCTCTGCATTCCCATATTTTTTCATTATACACATGCAAACAGGGACTGCAGTAATCACCTTTGAAAAAAACAGTATGTTTTTCATTTTCACCCGGCCCATACAATGTCGGTGTTTCCGGACCAAAAAATGAAATAGTCGGAGCATCCATCATTATCGCAAGATGCAAAGGCCCGCTGTCGTTGGTGATAAAAAGATCTACTTTTTTAAAGAGCACCAACAGCTGCTCAATGCTGATTTTCCCTGCCAGACTTACAATATTCGGACAATCTTTAATTAACCCGATAAACTTATTTACATTGCTGACATCTTCTACCCCTCCCACCAGGACAACTTTGACATTCTGTTTGTTTACAATCCTGCGAGTCAGGTCAGAAAAGTTATTGAGCGGCCAGCACCTATTTGTTGAAAGAGATCCTGCATTTACGTTTATTGCAACAATATAATCATTTTCTTCCAAGCTGTTTTCCTTAAAAATTTCAGCAACCCGGTTCTCCTCAGCTTCATTTATTACAGGCGTACTCAAAGTGTAATCTTGGCTATCAATCCCGATGGCACTGCCAAGGGCCATAAATATCTCAGAAATATGCTTGTAATGGTTATAATATACTTTATGGGTAACAAGCCGGTAACGCCAAGGCTCCTGAAGGAAATAACCGGATGTAATATTTGCACCGGTCAGAAAACTCATTATCGTGCCAAACTTTGAGAAAAATTCCAGGTTAAAGACCACATCCACTTTCATTCTCCGAAGTCGATACAAGGCTGATACAACAGACATGCAAAAATCGATCAATCCACCTGTTCTTAGACAGACAACCTCATTTACTTCAGGCAATGTTTTCAAAAAATGCTCGTTAGCGGAAAAGCTTAGAAATACAATTTCTGATTCAGGGTACTTTTGTCTGACTGCCCGCATTAGAGGAGTAGCATGAACAATGCTTCCCATGCCAAAATATTTTGAAAAAAGGATGGTCCTGAATGTTCGTGTTTTTTTTTGCGGCAAAAGACCTTTTAGCATGGCGTACAAACTTAGAAGATAACACACCGGTTTCCCGATATAGTTATCAATCAGCCGCATTTTATTGGTACTTATTGCCATGTCATCTCAACGGTATGGATTTTTGGGTTACTTAGGCTTTCTAAAGTACGTGGATATATGCCGGGCATTATAAAGAAACTCTTCCCAAATGCTCAGCCGGTTAGCCCGTGAATGTCTGTAGGCAAAAGAAAGAAGAAAAAAATACTGGAAAATTCTGTTTGCAGGAAGCTTGATAATCTTTTTAATCAGTGGTTGTAAAAATGGAAATTTAACCGCATAGTAAAAAAACTTTTCAAGGTTCATCAGCTGTTGGCTGTCTTTTTGACAGATCAGACTTGAAGAGTAGAAGTTTAAACTTCTAAGATCGTTTTTTGCTTCAGGACCTTTATTATTGTTTAGCTTGTCCCAGAATTCAGTTCCGGGGAAAGGCTGAAAAATTGAGCACCAGGGATAATCGGTTTTAATCTTTACATTCAGATTAACCGTCTTAAAACCAGATTCAATAGATTCACCAGGTATGTTTAGAATATTGTAAGAATTAAATTTTAAACCGTACTTTTTCAGAAGAGCTGCTCCTGTCACGATTTCTTCATTCCGAAGACGTTTATTGAGTGTGCCGTTCCGGACTTCTTCATCTCCGCTTTCAACTCCGAAACTAACCGTAACACATCCTGAGTCCTTAAGCATAGACACAATTTCTTCATCTATCAGATCTATTCTGACCAGGCAGGAATAGGGCAGATGGATAGTTTTTGAATACTCTTTCAGGAAAGACAATAGCCAGGGCTTGTCTGAGATAAAATCATCATCAATAAAATCAATCATTCGCAAAGCGTATTTTTTGCGCGCAAGGTCAATTTCCTGGATGACACGTTCTACACCGTGACGGCGCACATACTTGCCCTTACCTTTATATAACTTTCGCAAGGCATTATTGCAGCAATAACTGCAGTTGAATGGACAGCCTCGTCCGATCATGAACCTTTTGATAGGATAAGAACTTAAAAATTTATACCTGTCATAATAGAGGCCTCGGTCAACTAAGGGCAGCTGATCCAAATCCTGTATCAGGGGCCGAATGGGGTTTTCAATAATTCTACCGTCTGATTTCAAGGACAGATTTTCTATAGATTCTGAAACCGCACCGAATTTATCAAAGCTGTCCAACATTTCCAGAATAGCAAATTCGCCTTCACCCCGACAAATTATATCAACTTGATCATTTTCAATTAATTCTGGACATATGGTGGGATCGATTCCGCCAAAAACAGTTATGGCATTGAGCTTTTCCTTTACCTGTGCCGCAAGGTCAAGAGCCCACAGGCGCTCAGCCGATGTTATAGAAAACCCCACAAAATCAGGGGACCGTTCTTGAAGTGTTGACCAGAGATCTTTTTCTTCCGGGACAATAAAAAGTCGAACGTCATGTCCGTGCTTTTTTAACAGTCCAGAGATATACATGAGTCCATGGAGATCGAATGAATTCTTTTGTAGAAACACTATTTTAGACATTTTATTATTCTACCTTTTTTCACTCAAAATAGTAAGAATCAATTGAGCCGGTTATTCCCTGTGCAGCGGTTATGAAAGGCTTTTTTAAAAAACTCTAAAAAAGAAAGGTGGGCTCTGGCTAAAAACAACTTTAAAAAAATCACGGGCTAATAAAAAATAAAAATGATAAAAAAACTAAAAGTTTAGAAAGAATATTATTAAAGGTTAGTCGGAAAACAATAATTAAACCTGGTTCGGACTCAAAAGCTATTTTTACCGGAGAGTACAGTACCCGCTAATTTTCGGGAAGCCCTTTTTTCATCCTAGGGTATGAAATCATACTTACCGGAAATTATATTTTTTTTGCAATTACCAGCAGTTCACCTGAATTCATATATATCGGCCGTTGTAGCAACGCCTTGGGGCAAAGTGCAATTGCTGTAGACCATAAAGGTTTTAAAAATTTATTCGAATAGAAATGCAGATAATAGTATGCGTACTTGAGGTTGAACACTTTCACCGCGTTTACAATCTCAAGGACTTCAAAACTTTCCTGATTCAGAAGGTTAATAAGGTTCTGTTTGTTAAAATAATAAAGGTGCTCTTTTTTATATTGAAACCAGCGTTTTCTCATTAATCTGGCGGACAGGCTTGACGTGTCCGGAAGCGTAGCAACCAGGAGTCCATCATGTTTCAATAGTTTGTTACAATAGTGCATGGTTGCTAAAGGGTCACGCACATGTTCAAACAGGTCAAACATCGTTATGATGTCAAAAAAACTATCTTCAAAATTATTGTTTTCAATAGACCCTTCAAAGATATGATCTCCAAAAACTTTTCTTGCTGCTTTACAGGAAGAAGGGGAAAGCTCTATCCCATAGGGGTCAAAACCCGCTTTTTTTGCTTCTTCCAGAAAGTGACCGGCTGCACATCCCACATCAAGGATCTTCCCGCCGGAAGCAAATTTTTTTATTTCCTGAACCCTTTTTCCAAAGCGTAACTTTTTAGCTTGCTTAACAGTAGTATCTTTTTCTCCATCCCAGCCCTGAAAATAGCCTTCATAGATACGCATCAACTCTTCATCTGTTGGTTGAGGATCTTGAAACTGCAGTGCGCAGTTGCGGCACTTTACAATTCTCAGATCATCTTTGCAAAAATACTGAAAGATATCTTCTTTTTTACAGACAATGCATTTCATCATTTTTTTTCTTTAAAGCCTGTTCGAAAAACCTTTAATTTTCTCTCAAAGAGTAGTGTCAATCGCTGAATGATAAGATTGCTGCTGGATAAGCTTTGCGTAATATAATTATTTCTTTTTTTTGAAATAACCTTCGAGATGTTTTGTGTTGAACTTAATTTCTTCCAGGATACTCATCCGGTTTGCTTTGGCATGACGGAAGGCAAAAGCAACAAGGAACATAAAGTGGAAAAATTTATTGGGCGGCAGTTTAATCAGCGCAGGCATGATGAGCCTGAAAAATTGGTTCTTGACCGCAAATGAAAAAAGTTTTGCCAGATTTGTCAACTGACGGGTATCTTCTTGCCGTACATTGCTGGAGGAATAAAAATCAATGGTTCTAAGAAATTCTTCCTGCTCTGCCAATGATTTATCTGCGACATTCTCATCCCAAAATTGGGTGCCCGGAAAAGGTTGAAATATGGAACACTGGGGAAAGTCTGCCTTTATTTTGATGTTAATATCTACTGTTTTGAATCCCGATTCGATGGTTTCACCCGGATGGTTGAGAATATTAAAGGTATTGTACTTCAAATTATGTTTCTTTAATAGCGCTGCACCACGGAAAATTTCATCATCTTTTAAATGTTTTTTTAATATGTCACACCTGATCACTTCATCACCGCTTTCCACACCAAAACTCACGGTAAAACAACCCGTCTCCTTCAGCAAGGCTGCAGTTTCATCGTCAACAACGTTAATCCGGACCAGGCAGGTATAAGGTAGATTAATCTTCTGCTTGTAAATCTCAAGGAATGAGCGCAGCCAGGGTTTATCCACAATAAAATCATCATCGATAAAATCGATTGATCGAATACCATGGGTATCCCTGAATTTTATGATTTCATTTATAACATATTCAACACTGTGCCGGCGGACCCATTTCCCCTTACCCCGGTAGATATCCTTATGCATCTTGCTGTTGCAACAGTAGGTACATTCACAAGGACATCCGCGGCCCACTAAAATTCTTTTCAAGGGGTAATCCCGAAAGAAAGGGTAGCGGCCGAAATACAACTCTCGATCAACTAGAGGAAGCGTATCAAGATCTTCAACCAGGCGCCGCACAGGATTTTTAATAATATTTCCATCAATTTTAAACCACAAATTTTCAATATCTGTGCAAATCTTTCCGGTCTTGTCAAAACTGTCCAAAAGATCAAGCAAAGGATATTCACCCTCTCCGCGGCAAACAATATCCACAGACTCATGCTCAATTATTTCAGGACACATGGTCGGATCAACCCCGCCAAAAATTGTTATCGCCCCTGTCTCCTGCTTAACCCTTTCTGCAAACTCCAAAGCCCAAAAACGCTCAATAGAGACGATAGGAAATGCCACAAAATCCGGGGCAGCCTCTTTCAAAAGAGCAAAAACATCATCTTCCTGAGGAACAACAAACAACTGGCAGGAATGACCATGATGTTTCAGCATTCCGGATATATACATAGGTCCATGAAGATCGAAACTATTATTTTGCAGAAAGATTAATTTTGCCATAATATTTTTCTAAACGGGTTAAGAGTGATGAGTCTTCAGCTGATCCTTACATCTATTAGAATCTATCAATAATATAAAAAAACTTCCAGTTTGTCAATTATCCTCTTAAGTGTTGCCCTTATCCTCTCCTAAAAACACGATCTATCCCGGCCTGTTAATAAAAAACGGAATTTCTTAATCGATTACCAGCACTGCTAACATATAGCTCACACATAATCGTACCGTGACAATCTTTGGAAATCCAACAAGGAGGCTATGCTTCTTTATAAAATGCCTCGATGGAAGCGCCACAGCATTTAAAAACTACTGTGAGTTAACAGGACAAATTTAAGAAAGGAAATCAACTTAAGGGAAAAAATATTCACCGGAAGAGAACCATCAAAAAGAATAGTAACCTTTTTAGCCTGTAGTAATTTAACAACTATTGCTAAAAAGACCCAGGAAGCCTGAAACGCGTCAGCGCAACAAAAGCTGGAAGAGCGAGATAAAGAACCACAAGCCGACACGATATCTGCCAGACCGCGTAAGGCACTGAAAGCTTCAGACAGATAAAAAGGACAAAAAAGATTATATCTATTCCGCAGACACCGGATACCCGCTATGACCGTCCCGGGGCCTTTAATTTTTTAAACAACTCGTCAGTGGAAACAGCATAGGAAATAAAAAATATTATCAGCGGTATATTCATGATCAGAAGCCTTGAAAGGTCAAATAAAAACGTAGGCCACCAGACCCATGGATAAAAAAAAGTTGCGCCGATAACAGCAGCCGTATTAACGAAAATGAGACTTACAATAAAGAACAGAGGAAACCTAAAGGATGTTTTGGAGCAAAAAAGAATTACACCAAAAAACATTATACAGAGTATATTCCAGGACTTTATTGAAAGGCAGAAATCCGCCATGTTGGTTAGTATCGGCAACACTCTGTTTAGATGTGAAAGAATATAACCTGCACTGAAATGTGACAGGCTCCAGTCTTTTTCCCAGGGCGGTACGGATAAAGTACTTCGGAATTGAAACCAGGGTATTAAAACAACAAGGGGGAGAACAAGACAAATTATGAGATATCTATATTTGTTCGTTTTATCATTTTTGTTTCCAAATAAAACTTTGATCCCTAGTGCGAAAATAACAACAAGCCAAAGCACAAGACCTTCCTGCTTGGTAAAAATCACAAAGCTGGCAAAAAGTATCGACAGCATAAGCTCTTTTAATCGCTTGCTTTTAAACCAGTTAAAAATTGAGAGTACCGAGACGGTATAATAAAAAGCAAGGGGAACATCCGCAAAACCTGCAGAAGGGTTGCCGTTTACATCTTTGATAAAAACAGGAAGCACTGAAAGCATCGCTGTAAATAAAAGTGAATGACTATGTGAGGCATATCTTTTCTGCGAGGAGTATATAAAAAAAAGCAGTCCTGTAAAATAGAGTGGGAACAATATTCTTACCATACAGTCATTCGGCTCTTTCATGAATGAAAATAAAGAAGCTTCCAGCAGAGGGATTAAAAGAGGGTATGCTGCATGCAGCTGTAACCGTTGCGGGTCTTTAAAAGATTCTGAATATATTGTTTTTTCATAATAGATCGTCTTTGCTTTTGCCCCCCATTGTGCCCGGTCATCACCAAGGTGCATGGGAAGAAACAATGCTTTGAAAAATATGAGTGTCAGGCTTGTCAACAGGATAAGACTTAAAAAGCCGTTCCATATTCTTTGCTTCTTTGATGACGGAAGAGAAAATAATTTTGAAAAAGACAACCCTGAAAAAAAATATTTTTTGTTCATTACGAATAAAATGACAAAAAAGACCGCAATACAAAAAATTGTATAATTATTAAGCGGAAGCCCCAAATATAACAAATAAAAGAGAAGGAGGCTAAAAACCCCCGTTCCCAAGCCATAGGCTAAACTAAGCCTGAGAAAAATGGATTCACAAAAACTGTTTTTAAATAATAACCGGTTGGTTGTATCTCCGATAATTATAATAATGATAATAAAGCAAAGACTGTTAAAGGCAACGGTCATCAGGTTATACCATCCGATGGAATTACATTTTTAATAAGTTTACCTGTCGATAGTTACTTCGGTACCTGTACTATAGAACGAACGGAGTGCTCTATTTTGAAACTTAAAATTATCCAACTGATATTTTTCTTTTTAATCCACTCAAAATCGAGTTTACGGATATCCGGAGGGGTCATCCGGACATCTTCTCGCTCTTTAAAAAAAAGTTTTCTTGGAGAAAGGTGATATGCAAGGTAAAGCGCATCGTTTGCAGAATCAGAGATAACCAGAGCACTGGCATTTTCGGGAATTTTCTGACGACACTGTTTTACCAGAACGTATAGATCTCCCAATAAAAAAGACCTTTTTTGCTCATTATCAAGCCCCTGCAGATTTTTAAACAGAAAAAAATCGTGTTTTGTTTCTATTGCAAGGTCACGCAGGGCAAAAACAAAAAAAACACCCACACTTAAAAAAACAAAAAGTCTTCTTTTATTCACCATAAGGCCTGTAAAAAGGTTCTGCTACTTTTGCTAAAATTATAGCCTCTTAGGTACAGCCTGTCTATCCGTCTAATACATATGTTTTTGACTTTGATATAACTGCCAACTGTCACTGGACTGTATCAATTTAAAGGATTGCAAGTAACGTTTGGCCGGCTCCGGTACTTTGCCCCGGGTGAGCACATAATCCATTTCACCATACCTGTTGTCGTACAGTTTCAGTTTGCTGCCCAGCCAGGCATTATAGACGGGCAGTAGTTCTGTGCTTACCGCTTCTCGAATACCGGAATATTTATAATACCGATCACCGTGCTGTTTCCACATCTTTTCCTGCCACTCATTGTAAGCCGGCAGGAGGTCATCCCTCACTTTTCTTTGAACACCGGTCTGTCCAAAATTGATAATGCCGGAAGCGGCAATGCCCTGTTTCCAGGTTATATAATAATCTGAAAAATGTACATAAACTGCCTGACCCCGGTAATCATGTTCAAATATCTGAGCTCCTAGAGTTTCACTGCTTTTTGTTTTTTGGAAAAAAGAGGCTGTGAACGTTTTGTTTTCTTCTGAAAATTCAGAGTAATAATTATTCCACAGTCCATAGTACAGCAAACATACGGTAACGAGATAGATCAACAAAAAAGACCGGATTTTTTCAGCGTAAAGAACACTGTTGAGTATTATGATTACAGCAAAAAGAATGACCGAAAAACGCTGGTAAATCGCCCAAGCATTTAAAACACCGGCAGGCAGAAAACAACAGCATCCCAGTGCGCATAAAAACAAAATCAGCAAAGGCTGCTTGTCAGGATCCCTTAAAACCCCGCCCAGATCTTTTCTTCTCCAAACCAGGGCGAAAACAAAAGGTAACAGTACAGCAGAACTAAAGATTAGAGACCAGATCTGTCCCGTCAGCCCTGAAAATAAAAAAGAGTTGTCCCCGAACAACAAATGTCCAGCCCGATCCGGAATCCCATCAAGATATTCTCGGACATAATAACTCCCCAGGCGCTTGAGCGTAACAATAAAACCCTGACCCGTAACAGACCCCTTTGAAGACACTATCAGCAGGAGTACTGGGAAAACAATAACACTTTTTTTTAATCCCGTAGACATTTTACTTCTGTACTTTACGGCCAGACAAACCGTAAAAACCATCAAGGCAAAAATAGTGGTTAGAGAGTGAGCAAAATAAAGAATCAAAAACAGCAGTGCCGTTAAAAGACTGTTAAACGGGGTGCCCTTTCCCAGATAATGGGTAAACACATAAAAAAACAGAAAGAAAAGCGGAATAGAAAAAGCATATTCCGTAAACCCCCAGCATACATTGAAATTATAAAGAAGTAGAAATGTTAAAATCGAAAACCAGGGATTTCCCTTGAACTTAAAAATTAACAGCAGCACAGAAAGAGGAAAAAGCAGCGCATACAGACAAAAGAATATTTTATTGCCAAATTCAACAGAAGGAAAAATATCCAAATTACAGAACAGCACATGCAGTACATGGGGCCTGAACAGGGTTCCAGCAACTGTAAAATATTCGGAAAAATTATTAGTGGCAGACCCGTAGTATTTAACAATAGTTGCTATTGCCAGATGATAGGGTAAATCAATAAAAGGATACAGCCTTTGTGAATAAAGAAGAGATATATGCAAACATGAAAAAACTATAAACGTTGCAAAAAAAAATTTTTGTGAAATGTTTTTCATCTTTTAAATAATACTCTGTTCATGCTCCGACGTTTTTTAATCGTACCCCTATTAAACAAACCAAAAAGCTTTCCGGACAGGTGGTCGGGGTCTTTAGGACAGGAGACCGGACTTAATAAGAGGGAAACTGCTCAGGTTTATGCCGCAACCTGCCTTTGCGGGATTGTCCCGAAGTAAACCATATCCGGTGTTTTCCTGTCAAGACTTTGGTGCCATCGCTTTTGGTTGTAAAACCTGAAATACTGTGTAAAACTTTTTTTTACCTCCGTCATTGAACCATAGGCTTTCAAATAGATGTCCTCGTATTTGACATTGCGCCATAGGCGTTCAATAAAGATGTTGTCCTGCCAGCGCCCCTTGCCGTCCATTCTGATGGCAATGCCTAGCTGGTGCGCAGACAGTCGACAAAGTCCCCTGAAGTAAACTGGCTGCCCTGATCCGTGTTGAATATCTCCGGGCAACCATAGGCGGTGATTGCCTCCTGCAGGGCCTCAACACAGAATGAACTGTCCAGCGTGTTTGAAAGCCGCCAAGACAGCACCATGCGGCTGGCCCAGTCAATAATCGCCACAAGGTAACAAAAGCCCTTCGGCATGGGAATATAGGTAATGTCAGCCGCCCACACCTGGTTTAGCCGGGGAATCGAAAGTCCGCGCAGCAGATACGGATACTTTTTGTGCCGGGATGCGGTTTGCTGGTTCGGGGCTTTGAATACAGCGCTTCAATCCCCATAAGGCACATCAACTCAATATCTTTTGGGCTGATCGGCACCGGTCGGTAGTACACTCCGGATCGGTGCAAATCCAGAAGACGGCATTGCTGCCCTATAGGCAGTTCAGCGCTCTTATCGATCATCTCTTTGCACTCGGCTCGTGGATGCGCCCGAACGCGTGTGATAAAAAATTATTTTCCATTGCCAGCTGCCCGATCTTGGCATGCAGGTCCTTCACATTGGGTCCGGTCTCAGACTGTTTGGATCGGCTGAAAATGTCTAGAGCGTTTTCAAAAGCTGCTTCTTCCACTCGGTAATCTGGTTCGGATGAACCTGATAACGCTGGGACAGCTCCACGATCGTCCGTTCGCCTTTAATTGCATCCAAGGCCAGCTTGGCCTTGGATGCCGGTGCATGATTCCTTCTCGGTCTTTTGCTCATACGCTGATCCTCCTTGGGGTCATTGTAGAGCAGTTCTCCCACTTATGCACCTGTCTAAATTTTCCAGACCAGCTATCATATGCTGGTTCGACAATTTTGCCGCTTGATTTTACCCCCAAGCACGACATCTCTCCCTTCCTTTGTGCGTAGTCATGGAATATACTTTTTGGTCCATACATACTTTATCATATAAAAAAATTTAAAGTCCTTGTTTGCCAAAGCATTTAGAATGATAATTATTCTGCTTGTCAATCGCTTAAAAGGCATAAAAATTGCTGATATTGACAGTACCCTAAAAAGTTTATCGTTGTGGATTAGACTGCGGAGCTGAAATAATAATTCATATTTACAATATATTTTGGCTTGTTCTTTGCTGACTGAACCAGTTCCATGCGCAAATCCAGAATATCCTTGCTCTATATTTTCCACATCCTGTTGTGACAAACAGTTCTTGCTCTTTGCGAAAGCAATAATGCTTGTTTTGGGATAATAAGTGAGCCAAAATGTTAAAATTCGATCTGTTTTCAATTTCTTATATAAATCAAAACTTAATCTTAAATCTTCCTCCGATTCAGAGGGAGCACCAAAGATATTGTCCACAGATATTTTTATTCCCGCGTTCTTTATATGCAAAATAGATTCAGTAATCATTTCATTAGTTCCTTGCCGCTTAAATACCTCTGTTCTGATTCTTTCAGAACCACTCTGAACCCCCATCGTAACTAAGCAACATCCACCTTTCTTTAATAGCAAAGCTTGTTCCTGAGTAATAGCCAAGGGGTGAACACAACAAAAAAATGGTAGGTCAATATTTGACTTATATTTGGGAATAAATTCTTCTAACCAACTTTTGGAAAAAGTAAAAACATCATCCGCAAAAGAGACGAGTTTTACTCTCCTTCGTTTTTTTACTAACATGAGTTCGGCAATTACATTGTCTGGAGAACGCCTTCGAACATGCTTATTTTCGTTACAATAAGTTTTACGGTACATATCGTTGCTGCAATAGGTACAGCTATAGGGACATCCTCGAGATGTTGCGATGAAGTATTGTTCCTCAAGCATAGGGACTTTATCATAAAAAAGCATTTTATCTGGGAACGGCAGGGTATCTAAATCTTGAACATAAGCACGTGGCTGATTTATGTGAATTTCATTTTTTTGTCTAAAGCAGATATTAGGTGTGTCCAATAGTGACCCGACATTATTGCCATTTTTCAAATATCCAATTAAATCTAACATAGCGTATTCGCCTTCGCCGATTATAGCGAAGTCTATAAACTTATTAGCGAGCACTCTTTCAGGAACCGCGGTTGTGTGAACTCCGCCAAAAACAATCGGGATATTAGATACCTTCTTAATCCCTTGCGCGATATTAAGACACCATCGATAATTTCCTGTATATGCCGAAAATCCGATAAGATCCGGTTTCAAATCAATGGCTTTGTTTATAATCTTCGTGTCAACATTGTATGCCCACGAAAATAGTTTGCTATTTATTAAAGTATCACCAGAGAAAACAGCTGGATCAAATAGCAGGTGGACTTCATGTCCTTTTGATTTAAGAACGCTTGAAATATATTCAATACCTAAATTTTCTGCTCCACTATAGATAAATAATATTTTCATATCTGAATTTTTCTCCGCTTACGTTTAAAAAGGCCGAACGTCTTAATCAGCGGTCAGACCCTTTGGATCCACTGAATTTACGGGTTGAATTCAGCTTTTAAAATTAGGGGTAAAAAATAAAAAAAGACTCCCTTCTTAATGAAACATTCAAAATCTTCTGATTCGGTAAATCATTTTCTTGACAGCCAGAAAGCTTTTTAATGTATTAATTATACGCTTGGGAGCAAAATAAAACTCAATATAGGCTCTTCGCTTAAGCTTTTCAATTTTTCCCGACGACAAGTCTCCGGTTGATTCGTAAACACATTTGTTATAATAGTCAAAACTTCCGATATCATCCTTTATCAATTCTTTACTTTTTTCATAGAGAGTCGTACAGGGCAGCGGCGTAGTGATAGAAAATGCCGCCTCATCGATCGCCAGCGTCCTTGCCAACCGAATGGTCTGCATTATTTCTTCTCTTGTTTCTGTTGGAGCGCCGACCATAACATATCCAAGGATTTTGATACCGATATCATTTAGAATGCGAACTGAATTTTTTACCTGCTCAATGGTAATATCTTTCTGATAGATCTCATCCAGAATCCGCTGAGAGCCGGACTCTATACCAATTCCTACTTTTTTAAGTCCCGCACTTTTCATTTTTACAAGCAAGTCACGATCTACCAGATTTGCCCTGACATTGCAAAACCAGCTTAGCGTTAAACCACTTTCAATTAAACGGTCACAAAACTCATGAACCCACTTTGCATCTATGATAAAAGTATCATCTTCGAACAAGAAAGAGTCGATTCCGTATTTTTCTTTCAAAAACGCAAGCTCATCAACAATATTTTTCACCGAGCGTTTTCTCAGCTTTTTACCGAAAATCTTATCCAGGGTCGGCTGACAGTAACTGCAGCGATAGGGACACCCCCGGGTGGCCAGAAGCCCGATGCACCTGGACTTGGGATTGATGTGATCCATCATTGCATTATTCTTAATGTATTCTTCAACGGGCAGCTGGTCCCGAACAGGAAAATCCAGCGTATCCAGATCCACAATAGGAGGTCTCAATGCATTTTTTATTATCTCCCCGTCTTGTTTATACCATAAGCCTGAAATACCACTGAAATCACAATGGTTTCTTAAAACATCAACAATGGTTTCTTCTCCCTCACCGATAACAACAGCGTCTACATTACGGTTATTTAATGTGTCTTCAGGCATGACCGTTGTATGCGGACCCCCGAACAGGATCTTTGCTTTGGGGAAATATTTTCTGGCGAGGGCGGCAACCTCCAGCGCATCATTAAGCATAGTAGTCATAATGGATACACCGATGAGGTCGTAGTTATTTTTATTAAAGGCCTGCTCAATTACTGCCAGCGGATCCTTTTCAAAAGTAGGATCGATCAAATCCACTTCCGTTTCCGGGCAATTTTTTTTAATACTGGCAGCAACATAGCTGATTCCCAGAGGCATATCACCACTGGGGTACTTGAATCTTGGAAAAATCAAAGCAACTTTCATTTAATTCACTTCAAGTAAATGTTAGTATTATGGCTTTTCTAAAATCCACACACTTTTTGGCGTAGCCACATAAACTTCCGAGCCGCTTTGCAATTCTTTACTTTTTCCTTTTGATTACTAACAAGATAAAGAAATTTGCAAAAAGATACAAGCAAATAAATAACTGTTCTATTATTCAAAACGGGAAAAAGCGTTAGATTAAAGCAGGCGCTGCAATTGCCCGAAATAATAAGCTATGGCTAAACACATAAAATAAAAAATGAGTTCCCTAAAACAGGCAACAAAGCGGAGATGAGACTGCGAAAAAAAGCGGGGGCATAACCGTTGTTTTAAAATATGTCTTTTAAGATAAAATAGTCGGGATGAGCCATTAAATAATCGGTTAAAATCTTATTCCTCTTTAAATATTTTGCTTTTATACAATAACCATTATCAAGCGTTATACCAACATAAGAATCACTTTCTCCGGATTGAGGGATTTCTTCACAGGGATATGCTGTAAAAGATCTGAAAATAAAATTTGCGCCTCTCTCTCTTAAATATTTTTTTGAGGCACGTTTTTCATGCCCCACGACAGTTCTTTTTTTAAGTTTTTTTCTGCCTGTGATTTTATCCGTTAAACCAAGTATATCTATTGTTTTCAACTCAGAGTAAAATGGCACTGCACCTACTGCTCCCGCAGCGATTATGGTATCTGCGGGTAACTTCTCTTTAAGTTTTGTCCCAATCAATTTAAAGTTATTCTGTTTATTTATAACATCCAGCCATCTGACTTTCAAATCATCCTGTGTGGAGCAACTATAAGTTAAATATAATAATATAAGTATCAACACCGGGGAGATGATTCTAAACTTATTGAATTTATGATTGAACATTATAATACAAATACATATAGAGGAGACTATTAGTGGATATATATGCATGATGAACCTGAATTCCATGCAGTCCCCGCCTACCCTCATTATGTAAAAAATAAATAAACATACCATTGTTACAATCGGGAAGTATTTAAAAAGAATAATTCTACCCAGCTCACCTGTGTTTATTTTGAGTATTTTTAATATAGCGAAATATATAAAGGGTGCCGGGATAACTATAAAGATAACCAACATAGCTACATACGTATTAAAGAAAAGCTCAACATATCTATAGCCCGAAGAATAATAGCTTAATGCTGCAGATTTAGCATAAAAAGTGTTGGGAAGTATGGAGCCATAATAATATAATTTCCAAATCATAAATAAAGAAAACAGGGTTAGGAAAGGTATGTTCCAAAGAATAGAATCAACAATTGATTTTTTTAGTGTAAATTTTTTATTGTAGATGTTTTCAATAATAATAAAGATATTTATAACAAAATAAAAAAGGATTCCATCTGGCCGGGTTAAACACAATATGAGGAAAAACAAGTTTGAAACAAAATACACAGATCTTTTGTCCCTGAACAGGAGAGAAGTAAAGAATGCTAAAACAGCAAATAAGACAAAAAATGATGTTTCCAGTCCCCCTGTTGCCCAGGCAGCGGATGACTCGTTTAGAGGTAACAGCAAAAGAGTAAAAAGCGGAAAAATGTCTAAAAATCGAATATTTTTATTTAAAATTTTAATAAAGGAAAAGCAGAAAAGATTTAAGGCAATTATCATGACGACATAGGCGCCTATCCCAATTGCCTTAGATATAAAAACAGGGTCTACTCCAACACTCATAAAAAAAGCAATGATCATTACCCATAGAAAGTTTGTATACCCTTCTACATATTCTCCCGGGTTGTACACCAGACCATTATCTTGAATGAAATTCAATGCATATCTAAAAGAAATAAAGGCATCATCCGTTATGAAGTTATTTTTATAAACAGGATAAATACTAGTGATCACACTTATTAAAACTATGGTGAAGAGTAGCCAGGTTGTGGATTTTTCGACTTTACCAAAAGAGCCCATACCTCTCCCCCGCGAAAACAATATTCTTTTAAAAGCTGGCGCGTTCAGGTGCTGAAGAAAACACCGAGCATTAAATTTGATGTCTCTTTTTTTACACTCACTAGGAAAAGGGGTAACCGGAGATATTGCTTGGGTTCACCACCTTTTCATTCAAACACAACTCTCAGTTTTCAGAAAAGGAATAGGAGAGTCGTCTAAGATTACTTTAATACAGTATTGTCCTCTGCTGCTATAAACATAATAAAGATTCAATTAAATATCAAAGTTATTAAAAGACTGTGCAGAGATAGAAGTATTGTCTGGGGTGCTGCAACAATGACGCACTGGATCAGATCGGGCAGTTCTTTTTATTTTTTCATATAGTTGATCGGGGTATAAGTGGCACAGTTTAAAATCTCCTTTTTAAAGATACAGTTCCCGACCATCATTATATGTTTGATGAATTTGACCTTTCGAATATCGACTGCTGGATAAAAATCAGGGGCGTAAATAAGAATTTTAATTTTCAGTTTTGAAAAACAGACTCCAAAACCGGTAATAAAGAGCGTACCGGAACAAAACCCCTGAGTAAATTAAGAGCAACTGAAGGTTCTTTGGTGTTGCCGGGTTCAGCTACAGACCGGCAACACGATGAGGACAGGACAAAAAAAATATTTTTCCAGATGCAAACATCAGAAAAATATTTTAAACCATCCGTAAAATCTTATTCCTTTAAAAACCCCTGCAATACAGATAGTTTTTTCAAAAATTCCTTTTCCGGAAAGTTGTCTTCTACACATTCAACAACAATCGTATCGGATTTTCTAATGATATCACCAGCATAATCAAGAAGCCCCCAATGCACAATATAGACCTCCTCCATATAGGAACGCAACGTATCAATCGATGCATCTATAAATGAATCAGCCAGAATAACAGTCTTACCCTTATAAAAGGCGGCCTCCTCAGAAGAAGCCATGATTTTATACATCGGGTTATTGGACATCCCTCCAAGAATAAACTCTTTTTGTTCAACATTCACACCGGTCCGATCAACAGACCATTTTTCAAAATTTTGTACAACTTTAAGGTTCATTAACTGGGGCAGCTCACCAATACCGTGCAAATCATCTGAACGCCGGTAAACTGCGTCCGGGTCCCAAAGCCCGGGCTGCAGTGAAAAAATGAGCTCCCGTGTTAAAACAAGCGCTGCCAGACTATTCCAGTGCCTATCCAGTGGCGGAAACATCAGTTTGCCTGTATCGCAAGCTGTTTTTTCAAAAGGACTCCACAGATCGACGGAGCCGGGGATAAAGTTCCTGTTTAATTTGCGGCGAACAATATCACGTTTTTCTTCTGAATCCTGTACAAGTTTTTTACCAACAGCCGACAGCTTGTCATGATATAAATATGATTTATTCGGCGCCACAATAAGTCTGAATTCCCTACCGCTTTCCAAAACAGTTTCAGCCAAAGCACTCACAGCCTTCAGCTGATGGTCAAGCCCATCTTTTTTAAAAGAGGAAATTAAAGCATATTTAAAAAAAAGCCAGCCATCGACCCCCGTAATAACAATAGGTGTTGAAGAGTCAGAAAAAACATGATAGTCGATCCAGGAATCAATCCTGACAAGCTGGAGCCTGAACGGCAGATTATCCTTAAGATAAACGCCCAACTTTTTATAAAATTTGCGGTTGACCAGACTTCCCCTTGTAAAGCTGGGAAACTGCTGCAAAGAACGGTTCTCAACTATTTCTGCTTTAAAACCCAAAATGCGGCCGCAAAGGGGCATGGACATACAAATTATAAAGAAAGAGGAAATCAGCCATTTTGTTGATGTCTTCACTTTTTAAACCTCGAAACAAATTAATTCCCTAACAATAGTATAACCACCATAAGCCTAGAATTGAAAATACAGAAATGGACTGAAGTTAGAGCTGGCCACCTGCATAATAGCATAAGGCACACCCAGCAGAACGATCCCCACGCGTAAGGCCGCAAAAAACCTGTTATTGGACTGCTCCAAAAGAACCCCTGCATTAAAGGAACGTGGAAAAATCAAAATAAACGCTGAAAGACAAAGAATGATCACGTTCTTCGTCGTAAGGGTCAGCGCAACAGAGACGGCAAGCTCACCACCTTTTAAGCTGAACATTGACAGATAGAACTCCAGAGCCTGTCCAACGCTGTCAGCCCTAAAAACCACCCAGCCGATCAACACTAAAAGAAAAGTAGTAAAACGACGAATAAAAATCCCTATAGAAGCATCTGGAGACCTCTGTCCGCTCATACGCTCCAAAAGCAGCAGGACGCCATGATAAGCCCCCCAGACAATAAAAGTATAATTTGCGCCGTGCCAGAATCCTACCGTAAGGAATATAAAAACTAGATTAAAATACATACGACCTGGAGATACTCGAGAACCGCCCAAGGGAATGTAAACATAATCGCGAAACCATGCTGATAAGGTTATATGCCACCGGCGCCAAAAATCAGTAATGGAAACGGCAGAATAGGGCCTATTAAAATTTTCCGGCAGCTTAAAACCAAAAATATGACCAAGACCAATTGCCATATCAGAATAGGCTGAAAAATCAAAGTAAATCTGCAGGGTATAGGAAAACGCCCCCAGCCATGCTGCGGCTGTCGTAATATCAGCAGCAGGTAAAGCAAAAGAGGCCTCAGCAATACTGCCGACAGCGTCAGCAATTACTACTTTTTTGATTAAGCCGTGTGAAAAACGAATAACCCCTCTGGTAAAACCATCCAGATCTGTTTTACGCTCCCGTATCTGATCGGCAATTACATGATAGCGAACGATGGGACCGGCAATTAACTGCGGAAACATGGCAATATAGGTTGCAAAATCAATAGGGTTCTTCATCGGCCTTGAGACGCCGCGCGCAACATCAAAAACATAGCTCATTGACTGAAAGGTATAAAAAGAAATGCCGATCGGCAAAATCAATGCCAGCTCCGGCAGGGGATTCATCCCGAGAACCGTACAAACAGCATTGGCTTGATCAATAAAGAAATTTACATATTTAAAGTATCCCAGAATGAGTAAGTTAAACACCACGGAACAGGTAATGCATATAGTCTTCCAGTGGGGCTTCTCCTGTTTTGCTGAAAGCAGAAACCCCAAAAAATAGTTACCCATAATTGATAATAGAAGAACTGCAATATATGCTCCCCCCCCCCCATAGATAAAAGAACATGCTTGCCAGAAGCAAAATAAGGTTTTTTGCCCTTGTGCTTACTAGAAAGTAAACCAATATCGTAATGGGTAGAAATACAAACAAAAACTCATATGAAGAAAAAACCATGTGATGTTTCTCCGGGGGACAAAGCAACAGACCTTTTTCAACACTCCTACCTGATAAGAGCAAAGGCCCAAAAAGGAAAGCATAAATTCAACTTGAACCTTAAAGCGGCTATTAGACCGTCAAATTTTGGAGGCTTACCACAAAAACGTTTTCCGTGATTCCTTAACATAAGCCTTTATTATGGCCACAAATAAAAGCACAGCTTTTTATAAAAATATTATTCGGCCATAGAAACATCTTTTTAGAATAGTAACATTTACATACTTCGCGTTAATAAAAAACCGTTTCACCAGCTTGCCGTTATCAATGGCGTACGGAATCAGATCAGGCAGTTCTTTTTCCTTTCAATCCGCTCAAGCAGCCGCGACAAAACTTCTTTAGGCGATATTTCAGTATGTAATTTTAAACAATATATGTTTTTCACTTATATTTTCACGACATAAGGATCCGGTTCAATCACACCCTTTGTTTTTGGAAGATAAAACAATCTCCTCTTTTCCAAAAAACCTGGCCGAACCAAGCATAAAGAAATTTACCGCAAGAAGCACACCTGCTCCGATCAGGGGGAAAGAGATTATCAGCCGGGTTACCGAGTCTTTATCCAGAATAAAAAGTATTTTATAAATATTCGGATAAAAAAGGATCATACAACTGCTTATAAAAACCAGTGATAAAATAATTTTTTTTTGCATGCCCTCACCTGTTTTCAAACAGCGGGTAATGATAATAAGTGCCGGCAGTGTGGCAATACAAAAGTAATGCAGCCAGGAGACCGATGGAACAATTAAAAAGCACAGGACGATTGCAGAGAACTCCAAAGAGAAGCTCGCTCCCGCAGTAACTGTTTTTTTTCTCCGCATAAAATAGCACGTCGCTAAAATAACAGCTCCCGCCGCAAATAAATTTAAAAAAAATATTCCGTTTGAAACTATAAATAATTCATAGGACAGTGCACTGCTCCCGGCAAACTGTCTAAGCAACAGCGCCAGAATGGACTGGCTGCTCCAGCCGGAAATACCCCCGGCAGACAACCCTTTTATAAAAAGCCAATAACTTTTATGAAGCGGAAGACCATATATGGTAATTGAGAGCAGCACAAGGCCGACAACTGTGCCAAAGCATGAAATAAGCAACTTATATTTTTTCTTGTAAAGAAAGTAGAGTATGAAAATAAAAGGCGTATACTTCAAGGTAACAATAAGACCCAATAAAAAACCCGCCCAAGTATCGCGTCCCTTAAGGGTAAAATAATAAATGAGGCAAACACACAGGTAAACCGTCAGGGTTGTCTGGCCCAGTTTCAAACCGTAGAAAACGGGAAAGGACATCATGTTAAGGACAACCACAAGCGCAAGTCCAATTACAGGAGAAAATACGCCCCGGATTAATCTCCACTGCAGAACGATCACTGCCAGCAAGATGGACAGATTCACACTGAGAAATAAAGCAGCTGCATCAGAAAAACTCAAGCGGCCAAGAAGCTGAAAAGGAACAAGAAAGATCGGTAAATAGACATACCGGGTAGGCCTGAACTCAAAACCGGAAGCGCGAGCGGTTTCAGAGAACTTCCCGGTGTCCACTCCGCTAAAGTCATTACCGGAGGTAACGTATATTTCTTCATCTGCCCCCTGGCTGATCAGTCTGGCCGCAGTATGATAGGCAATCAAATCAACCCCGTAGAGAGAAACAGCGGTGTTCTTTGTTATCCCATCCATCCTGCTGCAGAACAGTATTATACCGACCAGGGCCATCAGCAAAACAATACTGTTCGAAAGGGACGTTCTATATTTACGCAGCATACCAACTCCTGTCAGGTTACGCTAAAAACAATATCTTTTTATTCCACCGGACCCTTAATTTGTTTTAATTCAAAATCAGCCATGGAAGAAAATATTTTACAAAGGTAAAAATCACGTCCGGCATAATATCTCATCAGTTCAGCATTTTTTTCTCTTAAGTCAATAGCATAAATAACCTCATCGGAAAGATCCGGAGAGTTAAATTGAAAGCCTGAACCGTAGGGAATCAAATTAGGAGTGAGTGTACCCCGGGGATGCCATACATCAATAAAAACTAGAGCATTCTTTATCCTGCGACGTTGGATCTCGGTATGGATTTTATCGGTCGCGATCCAGTAATCATCAGAATATTTATTTATCAGCCGGGGAAATGAAAACAAAAAAGTATAAGCAACACAGAAAATAAGCAGAAGGGCCAGTGTCGCCCTCACCTTTCTTCGGTCAAACCCTTTCTGCTCCAGCCATCCCGGCAGACCCATAAAACCGCGGACAGAGAAGATAATGGCAAAAGGCATGATAGAGTAGTAGAAGCGCGGCCCAAAACAGAGATCTTGATAGTAATAACAAAAATAACTTCCAACCACACTTAAAAAAGCACTTAGAAAAAGCCAGTCCCATCGGTTCTTTTTTATCGGAACCGCAAAAAAGATAACGGCAAACACCAGGGACGGAATCGGCCATTCAAACAGGTACTGGTTCAGACCGATCAGGTTATTGCTGGTATTTACGATACCCCCCTTAATTGTATGCGCTGTCCCGAACTGTGCTTTACCGAGAAACCCAAGCGCCTGATATTTTTTTTGATAACCAAACACAAGGGGATCACCGTTCGTCAACTGGTTAAAAAGCAGCAGCAGGCCGACCATAACAGCCAGAGCAGCAGAAAAAACAAGGATGTTTTTTAGCTTTATCTCTTTTTTGTAAAAGCATGAATATAACAGGTAAAAAACAAAGATAATCCCTAAGGCCCCAGCTGTTAGGGGACGGACATTTAAAACATATCCCAGAGAAAGACCTGCTCCTAGAGCAAACACGGTTTTACCGGACAAATAAATTTGTATGTAGAAGTACAAAAAAAGAAGGGTAAACAAAAGGGTTGTCGTATGGTTCATGTGGCTAGAAGACATAAACAGGAAAAACGGAGAAAGAAACATCATAAAGCAGCAGATTAATGCTGTTCGCCGGTCGCGATATATGTTCTTTGTCAAAACAAAAAATACCAAAAGAGACAGAGCTCCCAGCACAGGTCCGACCAGCCAAGGCAGGCCGGTGATAAGCCCCAGGGTAAGCATCACTATATGTCCCGGAGGATATTGCGAATACCATTTATCAAAGTTAAGGACATTAATGTAATCGAAAAATTCTTTATGCGGCGGCAAGGACGCAAAGAGACTTCCGGACTGAAATATTTTAGCATGAAAAAGCTGGGCAATACTGTCCTGAACATGAGGAATATGCCCCAGAACAAAATAAGCAAAAATTCCAGTGATAAAAAGAGAGAAAAAAACAACAGCTGCTACAGCATACCGTTCATTTAACCTGCAGAGCCGGGTTATCCCCCTGTCTAAGCCTATGGAAATACGCTGTGGAAAACAGTAGAATAAATACAGACAGAAAAAAATTGTCCCGATCAGGACCAGCATCAAAAGCAAAAAATCCAGAACCGTACCTTCGGGATAAGACTCCAGAGAACGTGCAGGGGCAAGCTGCATCCACTGTAGAGGGAAAAGAGAGTAAATCAAAAAAAGGCTTAGTATCGCCGGCTGCAGAACACTTCTAAACAGAGAAAAGGATTGTTTCGGTTCGCTGCTAAGAACTGACACTTTCTTAAACCTGCAAAGGATCCAGGCCATAAAGGCAACAGACCCCACCAGGCTTACAACAGCAATTACCGGAAATCCATTATTTACCAAATTTTTCACGGAAACAGCTATGGATTTAATAAAAACTGAAGATCTTATACGGCTCTCAAGCAAAAACTGCGCAACAGCTAAACCATAACAGAGCACGCCCACAGTAAGAAAGATCAGCGAAGAGCGATGGGCGTTAATCCTATTATTATTAAAGTTGTGCTGGCTAACATTGCTTGGGGGCATGTTCATACAAAGGTTTGGGAACCTTCCTAAATTATTTTCTTGTTTGCTGATAAAGAACAACAATACCTTTAAGCGTTTCCAGGACATGCTTAAAGGATACGGTGGATTCTCCGGCGGACCTTGGGTAGTGACGAACACCAACCTGTTCTATTATGTAATTTTTCATCCGGGCCTTAGTCAGAATTTCAGTATCAATCAGAAAATCGGTTGCCAGAAGATCAAGTTTCATATAAGACTGTTTTTTAAACATCTTAAAAGCACAGTCAATATCTTTGACCTTAAGGGAGAAAATTGTGCTTGAAAGTTTATTAAAGCCCCAGGCAAGAAATTTTCTGAGCCAGATGTCCTGACGGCCGACACGATAGCCGACAATCATATCCGCTTTCCCCTCTTTCATATAAGGCATAAACAGATCAAGGCTTTCAATTCTAAACTGCATATCGGCATCTGTATAAAAAAGAAATTCATTCCGGCCGGCCTGAAATCCGTCTCTGAGTGACTTTCCATATCCCTGATTCTCAGGATGGTGAATGACGGTTATATTTTTATGCGTATCGGCAAGCCGATCCGCTATAGGAGCGGTCCGGTCAGTACTGCCGTCATCGACTATAATAATTTCGCAAGGCAAGGGATTGTTTTTAAAGTAGTTTTTGATTTGCTCAACCTGGACCTCAAGATTATCTTCTTCATTGAGGGCTGGCAGGACTATTGAAATTCCCGGATTCGGGTGATGTTGGTTTATAATATTATTCATAATAATATTATAAATAATACATTATACTATATCGCTTGGCAATACTTCTTCTACCTTCAAAAACACCTTATAAAATAACCCTTACTGACACCCCGGCAAAAAATGCCTCTGATAAGCAAAACAGAAGTGCCTGGAGATTGCTGTGAATACCGCCTTTATCATTATATTCCAGCAACATGAATTTTGTCACAAGACCATCTCAACACATGCGCTTCCAAACCTATTTTCCCATATTAATAATTATATTTGATTAATTATTCTTGAAAGTATAAAATATTAAAGATTCTTAAATCAAAGTATAAAAAGCCTATTAAAGACACGATGATAAGTGAACAATGTTTGTTGTACCGTTTTCTTTATAAATATACACAATAAAAAGGCCGATACCATGAAAATATTTATTACAGGAATTGCCGGATTTCTGGGAAGTCAGTTAGCCTGTCAATTGCTGAAAGAAAACCACGAAGTATCCGGCTGCGACAATCTCATAGGCGGGTACATTGATAACATTCCCGAGGATGCTGAATTTCACCAGGTAGATTGCCAGTATCTAAACGCCATGAAAAAAATAACGGCTGGGCAGGATGTCGTCATACATGCCGCCTGTACCGCTTATGAGGGCCTAAGTGTTTTTTCGCCCCATCTGGTGACCCAGAACACATCTCAAATCTCGGCAACGGTATTTTCTGCCTGTGCGGCTAACAACGTAAAACGTGTTATTAACTGCTCGAGCATGGCACGCTATGGAACACAGGAACGTTATCCTTTTACTGAGGAAATGGTCCCCAATCCCGTCGATCCCTACGGTGTTGCAAAACTTGCGGCAGAGCAAACACTTAAAATTCTGTCAGAAGTACATGAATTTGAACAGGTCAACCTGGTTCCACACAACATTATTGGCCCCCATCAAAAATTTGATGACCCCTACCGGAATGTAGCCAGCATTATGATCAATTTGATGCTCCGGGAAAAACAGCCGATTATCTACGGTGATGGACAGCAAAAACGATGTTTTTCAGATGTCCGCGATATTCTCACCTGCTTTACCAATGCCATTACCCAGGATAATGTCGTCGGTGAAACAATCAACATCGGCCCGGACGAGGAGTTTGTGACAATTCTTGAACTGGCTGAATTAATTCGAGATGTTCTTTCCTTTAAAAATTTTAATCCTGTTTTTGTCGCGCCCCGGCCTCGGGAAATCAAACATGCAACCTGTAGCGCAGAAAAAGCCCGAAAGCTGCTTTCCTACAAGACAGAGCACACTTTGCGGGAAAGCATTGAATACCTTGCCGCGTGGATTGAATCCAAGGGACCGCGTAAATTCAGATATTCTCTTGATGTGGAAATTGTTAATGACAAATGCCCCAAAACGTGGACGGGAAAATTATTTAAATGAGTCAACAAAAAAAAAATATTACGGTTGTCATCCCTGCTTATAAGGCAGACAAAACACTTCCTGAAGTTCTTGAGAGGATTCCAGGTAAAGTCTATGATGAGATCTCCAATATTGTGATTGTCGAGGATGGCGGTACCAACCATCCCCAGTCTGTTTCCAACCAGCTTAAACAAAAATACTCAAAAATTGAAATAATATGGCATCCAACCAACCGCGGCTATGGCGCTGCCCAGAAGACAGGGTTTGCCCGGGCGCTGGAGCTTGGCGCAGATGTAGGTGTGCTGCTTCATGCTGACGGTCAGTATGCCCCGGAAGAAATGGAACGCCTTTATCAGCCGCTTATTAACGAACAGGCTGATGTGGTGCTGGGTTCACGAATGCATGACCGGCGGTCAGCGCTTAAAGGCGGAATGCCTCTTTATAAACTCATTGCGAACATCTCACTGACCCAGCTTGAAAATTTTTGCTACGGCATGAAGGTTTCTGAATATCACAGCGGATACATGCTTTACAGCCGCAAAGCTCTTGAAACAATCCCCTTTCAAAAACTTAGCGACACCTTCCATTTTGATGGAGAAATGCTCCTTCTCTCCGGCAAAAAAAACCTGCGTATTGCCGACCTTCCCATCCCGACACACTATGGCGATGAAGTATCACATCTTAAACCAATTGAGTACGGCTTCGATGTTTTGAAAATCATTGCCAGAAACTTTATGGGTAAATACGATTTTTAAACAGATATCCAAAGCAGGTTGGATTATTGCTGCTGCTGAAAAAGGATGCGAAAGGATAGTCCTTCTGAGCCGGCAATGCTTTTTCAAGATTACCTTCCACAGGGACAGGAGTGTGATAAAGGGTCATCTTTTTAGCACCGCTATATAAAAAGGAATAGACCCGGACGTCAACAGGTCTGAAAAAACCACCTCTCCGTCTCCCGGATGATCACTCTTTACGGTTAATCCGGTACAGCGTAAAAGTTTCATTTTTAAAAACAACTCGGCCCAGCAGGTTAAGATCCCGAATGGCTTCATCCGGAATCTTGAAATTAAGACAATAATTGTTGATCTGGTTTACATCATTTTCTATCATCCTGGCATAATTCAACAAGACATGCGTCACCTGGTAACGTTCCAGAATTTTACGACGCTCTGACAACGAAGTTTTGGCTGCATAAATTGCCATAGAATCCATGGTACGCTGCAGATTATCCGGAACCAAAGGATTGTCATGATAGAGTGCAACAATTTTAGCATCACTCAGCGTGGGCAGGACCCAGGCCGTTAAGGGGTCCGAAAGCACGACCGAACCCTGCTTGAATCTGTCTTTCAGCACATGGAATTTATCAAGGGGATTCACATATGGTCTAATCACTGGTCGAGGCGTAAAACGAACAGTATAACCCGACTGCTCACAGACAATTTTCGTCAATTGTCCTGTCACAGCACCGCCAACAATCACGGCAAACAGCAAAACATGTAAATTACGTTCGCTCAGCTGCAGAAGGGTTTTTTTGATTACTGCAGGGGACAGCACATTCATTTGCCGCAAATACCATGCCAGCGCCATGTGCATAAAAAACAGTGTATAAAAAATATACCTTTCACCCATATAGATATTCGGTTTATAGGTGAACACATAGATCGACGCGCAAATTAAAAATCCCAGACTGATAAAGGAAAATTTTCGTTTTATCATAAAAACAAAGACCACAGGAACACCTAAAACAGCCGGACCCATTTTATACACATTCGAAAACCGATAAAGGTATACGCGGTTCTCTGCACACCAGGGGTTCGCAACACTGTTGCCCAGCGCACTCAGAAAATGAAAATAGGGCCATGCCAGAAGACAGGCAAAAACAATCACAACATTAATTCCCAAATAAAACAGGTTGCGCCATGGCCGCGGACCTTCGGTAATGGCTAACAAAAAAATTGCCAGCAGGAAAAAAGATCCCGTCAGAGGATGAGAAACAACAACAAAAAGTGCCACAATACAATATTTTACATATGCACGGGTTGAACCAAAGCGCACAAAGGATAAAAAATAATAGAGTCCCAGGAAACTAAAACTGAAGGCGATCATGGATGGATAAAAAAGCGTGTAGGTTAGGAATCTGAGATTATATTCACAGCTGTAATTAAAATCACCTCCCCACAGAAAGAGCAACGAGACAAGACAGTAAAGCGGCATTCTGGAATCGTGAAAATAGTCAGCGCAAAACCGATAAATGCCTATAACTAAAACGATAAAATTCACAATGGATATGACTGATAGCAATGTTGTCAAATCATTGAAAATAAATTTTTTAAAAAAGGCCGCGATAAAAACATAGGGGGTATAACGGGGCGTGGTGGAACCGTCAATCTGCAATAACGGATTTTGTGGATTCAGCAGATCACGCGACATCTCTTTGATAGCTGCGGTATGCTCCCAGTAGTCATAAAGTACATGATACGGGCCTTGCCGGCCAGTAATCACAGCACCGCTGACAAAGACAATCAAAAGCACTGCCACGATAAGATATGGGCGATCAATTTGGGCGAATAAAAAGTTACGTTTTTTTATTACTGTAAGTTCATCAGTGTTCATGATGGGCACCATTCACAGTTTATTTACTCTAATATCACTGAAAACTTATAACTCTCTTCTCCCCCACCTTAATTCGCTGGCATCCAGACCTTGGCTTTATATCAGAGAGGACGATTTTTACAACCATCCTCTTTGGCAATGACGGCATCCGCTATTTTTTAATCAAATTCATCTCAGTAAGCTTGTTGAAAATACTTTCTGAGACAAGATCTGCGGCTTTAACCCCATAATGGCAGTCAAAACCGGGTATTGCCCAAAGCGGCCCCGCCTCATACCCTTCAAACGGCAGCAGTGCATTATTATAGGAAATCCCCTCTTTATTACACATAGCCTCAGCTTTTAAATTCAGAGGATATTCTATCCAGTCCTCTTTTTTAAGGGGGCCCTTCCAGAAAAGAGTCGGCAAGTCCGCAACCACGAACTTGATTCCCCGTTCTTTGCACAGGGAATTTAAATATTGAACCTTATCCATAGCATAGTGCCAACGATTATTAACCGTTCCGTAATATCCCTGATAGTAGTTATACGGATTAAATTTCTGATTTTTAAGCCGAAAAAGCACAAAACTGATCAGTCGGGATTTTGAAAAAAGCTGTTGAAGCAGGTATCCTTTCCGTGGCTCATAAAGGATTCCCCCTTTAAAATGCCAATTGGGTCTGACAAGGGTATCGATAAAAAAACCCAGGATTAGCAGGTCCGGTTTTAAGCTGAAGGTTTTTTGTTCAAAAGCACCTATAATTTGATCCAGGCTGTAACCGGGAACCCCACCGTTCCACACCCTGAAAGATTGCCCCTGATCACCATAAAACTGATTAAGTCTTTTTTCTAACCTGTAGCCATAAGTATCTTCATAGTTTAGACCAGTGCCAAAGGTTTGGGAGCATCCGATTATCAAAATATTATAGGACCTGGGGTCTTTCTTAAAAACAGCCTTGTTGTCCCGTAAACCTTTATCATTGGTCTGATAATTAAGCCCTTCAAGTGTTTTGTTAATCTGAGGTTTCAGTTCATAAAAATATTTTTTATCCTCAATGCCCTTCATCAGGGGCCAGGAACGGGCATAATGTTCAACACGGTTAATACCGGGCTTTTCAGCCTGCAGTTTGACATACAGACGAACCCCAATTTCCAGAGCTATCAGAGAAAAAAGACAACTTGTAAAAATCAGACTCAAGATTAAAATATATGTTTTTTTCATTTAGATCCCTTTGTTTCGTACTCCCTCATATCCATCACTTATTATGAATAAAAAAGAGATTATAATTTTTCCAAGGATCGCGTATTCAAATTAAATCAAGATAACTGAATAGTCTATAACCGTTTTCGGGTTGACCATGACAATAAGGTTTTGACGGGTATAATATAGTTACGTTTGTAAAACTTCTGTTAGCATAACAGTTATAATATTTCGGTCAACCTTAATACCGTATCGATGCACCCTCGGCAGGATTTAAAGAAAAACGATTTCCCGCTGATGGACTCAGGTCACCAACGCTATTCGGCATGCAACTTGACAACAGTTCTTTTTGTATGTTATTTTATAAAATATAATATAAAGTTAGAGGTAAATAACGATTATTTAAAAAAGCAAAGACCCTCAACGGACATGTTGAGTAAAAATGATCGCACAAACACACACTAAAAGAATTTTTTATATTCTCTTCCTGCTCTGTTTATTTCAGCTTGCCATAGTACACGCCTACATCCCAATCAATTCCTGGTTTGCAAATGAAGCCTTCTTTACAGACGACTACAGCTTCCACTACGCCCATGTACTGGAAAAGATACACTTTTTAAAAGAGTTCGGCAGCACCTGGGCCTACGACCCCTACATAAGGGCCGGAACCATTCTTAATTTTCTAGCTCCCATAGACAACAACGGCTGCATTCTTTTCTGCACACTGTTATTTTTTATCCCCCCTGCAATTGCTTTTAAACTCTATTTTATCCTGGCAATCGTGATTGCCCCGCTCCTTTGCTACAAGACTTCCCGAAACCTTGAATTCCCCCGGGAGATCTCTATCCTTGCCAGCCTGATGGGAAGTCTTTTAATGCACGTTTCTGTTATGGCCAATTTTATCCACTGGGGCACCCTTGCCTTTGTCTTTTGTTCGTATATGTCTTTCCTTACTGTTTCTTTTTTTTACAGGCTGTGTCGGTATGGCCGGTTTAAGGATCTTATCTCCACAACCCTGTTAATTATCTTATCCGTATGGATACATGCCTTTGCCAGTGTTATCCTGTTGGCGCCGCTGCTACTGTGTTATTTTATTTTTGCCCGAAAACTCAGCAAACGCAACCATCTCGGTATTCTTTTGGGACTGATACTTATTTTTGTCGTCAATATTCCTTTTATTTATCCGTTTTATCTTTTTTCCGACCATCTCGTTAAAGACGCGTCAAACCTTTTTTACCTTGCACGCTCTCCACTGGAATTCTTAAAGACTTACCTTTTGCGGGATAATATTTTCAACTCCTATTTGAACAGGATCTTCTATAAAGAAGAATGGGTTGATATACTCTTACTCTTGTCCGGCCTGTTTGGCATTTACATTTTGAGTAAAAAGCAGGAAAAACAAAAAGCGTTTCTATTTTTAGGCACATTTGGATTCCTTTTCTTCCTCGGTTATTTCGGGTCATTCTTTGAAATAACCCGGATAACCCCCATGCGGTTTCTGATTCCGCTCAATCTTCTTCTGGTCTTCCCCAGCGCTTTTGGGCTCTATCACCTTTACCGCTTGTTCCTGGAAGATAAATCGTCCAAAGTCAAATGGACATCCCTGGCCGTCATATCTTACCTCCTGTTAACTTTAACGGGTCCGGCATATTTCCAGTTTTTTTACATGAAAAACTTTCGACTGGTCAGCGGGGTCCCCAAACCTTTTAAGCAGCTGGTATCCTGGATTAACACCAATACAACAAGTAAAGGCAGAATTCTCATTGAGCAATCCGACTTTGAATCCCAGCATAAATATTACGGAACCCACCTGACATTTATTCTGCCTCTCTGGACAGATCGGGAATATATCGGCAACAGCACCTTTTACAGCGCCACAAGAGATGCCTTCACCTCATATAACGCGGGGTATTTATTCAGGAAACCGATTCAAGACTATTCCTCGGAAGATCTCTTCGCCTATTTGAAACTTTATAATATAAAATGGGTCATCTACTGGTCTGAAGCATCTAAGCAGGTGTTTGAGGCTGAACCGGAGAGATACTCCTTCCTGAAACTAATTGATAGCTTTTATATCTGCCGGGTTAAAAATCCTTCCAGTTTTTTTATTAAAGGCAACGGTATTGCCAAAGCCAAATATAATGAGATCATACTAGAACAGGTCGAACCGGTTGATAACGAAATCATTATTTCCTATCACTGGATGAATGTTCTCAAGTCAGATCCACCGCTCAAACTGGAAAAAGCTTATGTGTTAGATGACCCGGTTGAGTTTATTAAAATAAAAAATCCTCCTTCCAAAATTAAAATTTACAATAGCTATAGAAAACAAAACTAAACTCACCTGTTACCCGGCCCGAAAAATTTGAGCTTCAAACGCATACCGTTTTTTTTATTCCGAATCCCAGAATAAAGCGCTGGGAAGCAGATCAAAAATCAAAAATAAATTTTGATTGACATGAAAAATACTTATATAATAGTATTATACAAGCTTTTATAATAAATTAAATACGCGTGCTCACTAAAAATAACAGTTCTACCAAATCTTACTTAGACAACAACACCTTTGGGCACTCGATGACATCAAACTTTTTAACAGCAACTCCATCGGCCTTTTTCCATAAAACAAACAGTATGGACAAACAGTTCAGACTTCAACAAACGCAGCACAATGATTAAAGGATCAAACCCGTAATGGCAGACATTTTATTTTTACAGGGCGGCGGACATTGGGACACCTTCAAATCACATCCGGAATTACCACTGGGGATATTAAGCGCATCCGTATTTGCACATGAAAATTACGATATAAAAATTATTGACATGCGGGTTGAAAAAGGCTGGGAAGCTATTTTAAAACAGGAGCTTACCAGAGGACCCTTAATGGTGGCATTCTCCTGCATTCTCGGAGTTCCGGTCAAACAGGGGCTTGAAGCTTCAAAAGTTGTAAAAGCGGTTTCAGATGTTCCCGTAGTATGGGGAGGTGCCGGTCCCTCCTCCATTTATATGGAAACCATAAAACATCCTCTGGTTGATATTGTTGTAAGAGGAGAGGGTGAATATGCACTACAGGAACTGGCAGATGCCTTAAAAACAGGCTCTTCTTTAAAGGAAATCAAAGGACTTGTTTACAAAGAAGAAGGCAAGATCATTATAAATGAGGAAAGAGAATTTTGTGATCTAAATGAACTCCCGCTTCTGCCTTACCACCTTGTTGACATTGAAAATTACAAAGTATTAAGAAGAGGTGTCCCTGCAATAAGTATCGAGACATCCCGAGGCTGTCCGCACAACTGCACCTTTTGCAGCAATTCTCATCTGAACAAACATAAATGGCGCTGCTTTTCCGCCGAGGAATCAGTGCGGAGAATCGAATATGCCTGTAAGACACTTAAGGTAAATGCTTTTTTTATAATTGATGATAACTTTTTTGTTAATATCAAAAGAACAAGAGCCATCCTCCAGGGACTGCTCGATAAAAATCTGAAAATTATATATGAGCTGCAGGGTGCCAGAATTGATTCTCTTGACATGATGACTGACGAAGACATAGAGCTTCTTGAAAAAACAGGCTGCCAGCAGTTGGATATGGGACTTGAGTCCGGCTCGCAAAAAATACTCGACTCTCTCCATAAAGGCTATAAAGTCGAACAACTTTTCCGGGTAAATCAACGCCTGAGCAAAACAAAAATTAACCTGGCCTATAATGTTATTGTCGGATACCCCAATGAAACTTATGAGGATCTTACCACCACCATAAAAACCATCCTTCAGGTCCTGGCAGAAAACAAACAGTCTCATATAACCAGCGTGAACAGTTTACTGGTACACCCAGCCACCCAGATGTTTGAGGACTGCAAAGACATGATAAAAACAGACCTGACCCTGGAGGACGTGGTTAACCTTGATTATGCAAACATCATCTATCCCTGGCTGACGCCTGAGCGAGCAAAACTCCTGGAAGCTATAACGATCTCCGCCAACTTTATTGATGACAAGGTCTTTCACTATGTGCACTCTCCGATGATAAGACTGTTTACCTACTTCTATCAGCCTATTGCTAAATGGCGTTTCCGCAATATGAACTTCAATTTTATGTTTGAGGTCTTCCTAAAAAAACTTCTCTTTAAATTTTATAATCTTGGCTAGTCTTTAACAGACAACAGCTTAAAGCGATTGATGGAGAAACCATCTTCTGTTACCATTAGAATAAATCTCTTAAAATAGATCTATCCAGAAAAATAAAGAGCGGTATGCTTTCTAAAAACAAACTCGGTTTCAAAAAAAACAAAAGACCTTCCGCAGTACTTGTTAATATACAACAATTTTTAGACAGAGATTTAATCCGAGCTAATAAGTTTATTAATCGCAAAATCGACAATGCGCTGCAAAAATTACTCTGAACGGGTGTTTTGCGGATCGCAGCAAAGGAAATAATTATGTTTCTAAAACTAGTTAAACCCTTTTTTCAACTATATGTCCTTCGAAATAATGTTCCGATTTCGGCAAACTTATCTGTTACTGACCGCTGCAATTTTCGGTGCGGCCACTGTAAAATTCCGGAAAGGAATTTAAAGGAGCTCTCCACAGAAAAAATTTTCGCGGTAATTGATGAGCTTAAAAAAGGTGGGACTGTTAAAATCAGCCTTTGTGGCGGTGAACCTCTGATTCGTGATGATATCGGTGAGATCGTTGATTATATTAAGGCTCAGGGAATGATGGTAAATCTGGTATCGAACGGTGTCCTGGTAAGAAAAAAAATAGATGAAATCAGAAACCTCGACTTTATTGTCCTGAGCTATGACGGCTCACCCCAGGCTCAGGAAGATGTTCGTGGAGAAAAAGCACATGGCATTGTGATGGATGCTATTGACGCTGCTAAAGAAAAAGGCCTCAAGGTTTTTATCGTAACCGTATTAACTAAAAACAATCTGAATGAAGTAGAGTCCATATTAGATCTGGCTGAGCAGAAAGATCTCGGCTGTGAAATTCATCCGGTTTACTCCTGGAGCCTGTCAAAAGGTTCAATAACGCACCTTCTGCCCGACAAAAAAAACATGGATAAAACTGTGGCAAAGCTTAAAGAGATCAAAAAAACTAAAAAGGGGAAACACCTTGTTTTTTCACAAGCAACTCTGGACTATTTAGCAGAATGGCCAAACTTTAAGAAACAAAAATGCTGGGCAGGGAATGCCTATGTTTATGTCGATACTAACGGACTGGTATATGCCTGCAATTTTATGATCCAGAAAACAGAAGGACTCCCGATACTGGAATTGGGCATCAAGGAGACCATGAAAAAACTTCAGAGACTTCCCTGTAGAGGCTGCTGGTGCCTACCCAATATTGAATATAATTATATGTGTTCTTTCAACCCCAGTGCTTTATGGAATTTTTTCAAGATGAGCAAAGCCATTAAAGGTTAGCAGTATATGGAAAGGCACGGTAAACCCTGACAATGATGAAACTTCTTTATCGTCTGTATGAACTTGAAAATCATATTTATCATTATAACCGGAGAACAAAAGCTTGCATAAACTGGTTTGTCGGCAACCTGTGCGCTTCTCCAATTGGACAGGGAATCTACTCTCTTATTAAACCGCGCATGCTGTCTTTTCCAAAACGCGTTCAGGTCGAAACAACAAGTTACTGCAATGCAAAGTGTGAAATGTGCCCCCAGCCCATTATGCCGCGCCGGAATCGTCATATGGACCAGGAGGTCTATGAGAAAATAATTAAAGAGCTGGCCAAAAACAGAGACAAGCTTAATACCTTGAGTTTCCATTTTCTAAATGAACCGTTAATGGACCCCAGACTTTTCGAGCGCATAAAACTGGCCAAAGACTCCGGCATCCGCCAGACACAACTGAACACAAATGCTCAGCTGCTAAATGAAGAAAAGGCCATAAAGCTGATCGAAAGCGGTATCGATACCGTCACCTTCAGCCTTGGCGGGCTTGAACCGGAAACACAGGACCAGAGACGGGTCGGAACATCTTTAAGTTCCGTTGAAAAGAATATTGATAATTTTATTGCTTTGATAAACAGCCCCGCCTTCCTAACAAGAAAACCAAAGGTAATAATCTATACAATTAAAAGCTCATCCGAAGACAAAGCCTGGAAACCTGTGGTTAAAAAATACAAAAACCAGGTTAACGCTATTGTTGTTATCAATCAGAACAACTGGGGCGGAAGGTCAAAAAATATTGAAAAAGAACAGAACCTGACAGAATACCGTGTTCCCTGCCCCAGCATTTTCACTACCATGAACATCAATGTGGACGGAAAAGTCAATCTGTGCTGTGTCGATTGGGAAGACCGGGAAATCATGGGTGACCTGCGGGAACAGAGCGTCTCTGAAATATGGAACGGAAAAATGGAGACATACCGTAGAATGCACTTGCAAAACCGGTCTGAAAAAATCCCGATGTGCAAAGAATGCACCATCTACAGATGATGGTTATGTCAGGAAGCTTTGCTGCGCCCACCCGAAAAAACCAGCTTACCCATCGCCAGCAACCCTTCAAAAAAACCTTTTATCCGGGCCGGGCTGTTCAACCGCTTCAGATAAGCCCAGATTATCCTGGGCTTCATGTAGAATCTTAGAAATACTTTTTTCCGGCAGGCAATCAGCATTTCCTTTGTCAAACCTTCCGGAATAAAAGAAGGATCCGTAAAAAGGCTCATGGTGGACCAGTTTTCATTAAACAACCCATAGCACTGGACATCGCGGTGAATCTCTGTCCCGGGAAAAGGCGTCAAAAAGAAAAAGCTGATATCGTCCAACAGTAATTGGCAGGCAAAATCAATGGTTTCCTGCAAAGTCTGCTCTGTTTCCGTTGGAAACCCCATCATAAAATAGCCAAGAGTTTTAATCCCCGCCTGCTTTGTCCATTTGACAGCCTGCTCAACCTCCTCCAGCTTAATCCCTTTTTTAATGAGATCCAGAATTCTTTGCGACCCGCTCTCAATACCAAAACTGATCTGCCTGCAGCCGGCACGCTTGAGCAAACGCAATATTTCCGGATTGATGGTATTGATCCGGGCCAGACAGGAAAAGGTAATACCAAGGTTTTCATCGATCAGCAGATTGCATATTTCTACAGTTCGCTTTTTGTTGGCCAGAAACTGATCGTCCAGAATCCTAAAATCTCTGATCCCGTATTTATGGTAAAGGTGTTTTATGAGATCCAAGACATATTCCGCTTTATGAAATCTCAGCAGCCTGCCCATGGATCCCTGGAAACAGAAAGTGCACCGGTGACCACAGCCCCGGCTGGTTAAGATGGAACAAGAGTGTGAGGTATGTGTGGCATAGGCCGCCGATGAATATCTTTCAGGAAAACCCGGCAGAAGGTCCCAGGCCGGCAGCGGCAAAGCATCAAGATCTTTGTTGGACATGCGGGGCGGGCTTATTACCACCCGGTCTTCATCCCTAAACACAATCCCCTGAACTGCCCGGTAATCCGTCTTTTCCTCCAGAGCCCGAATAAGCTCCACCAGAGTTGCTTCGCCCTCACCCAGAACACCGATGTCAAACTGAGGAAATTTTTCCATTGTTTCGGAAGGCGTAGCGGTTAAGTGAACACCGCCAAGGATAGTTTTAATTCCGGGGACTTTTTCTTTTACCTGAAGAGCAAGTTTAGCTGCACTATCGATTTCGAGGGTTACTGCAGAAAAACCCAGGTATTTTGGGTTTTTGTCAATAATAAATTCAGCTAGTTTATCAAAGGAAATCCCGGCTAAGCTGCCGTCAAGCAGCTCAACGCTGATGTCTTTTTCTCGTAGACTGGCCGCCAGATAAGCGATCCCCAGAGGTGCATCATAAGCACCCACCCCTGAAAGCGCTCCATAAAGCATCTCTGCAGACAACGGCGGTTTAACCAGTAAAACATCAACCATTAGTCATCCTCTGTGTCCTATTAACAATGCGTTTAAATTAAAAACAACTCTATTACCGCAGAAGTTATTACTCTTATTAACATTATCAATAAATTGACTTTAGACTTTGATATGGTAACATATTAAAAAAATAAAGCTCACATAAAATTACTAAATTTAATATGCTATCCCTGTTATCATGCGTTGGCAACTGGTATAAGACCTACTACACAACCGGTCGGCCCACACCGCTGATTACACATATTGTTCTAAGCAATATCTGTAACTTTGATTGTTCCTTCTGTTTTCTTGAGCCGGAACAGAAACGGTTCACGCTACCCCTTGATAAATTTTCTTCACTTGTAAAAGACCTGAAAAGCCTGGGCACTTATTATCTATATATAAGCGGAGGAGAACCGCTGCTGGTAAAAAACATCAGTAAATATCTTACCCTTGCCAAAAAGTACGTCCCGTATGTCCATGTGGTAACAAATGGGTCTCTGCTTGATCGGGCTAATGCTGAGATGCTTGCAAAAAGCGGCATAGACGAGGTCTCCGTAAGCCTTGATGCCATGGAACAGACTCACAATAAATATCGCAGAAACAGTAAGGCCTTTGCGGGCGTACTTAATGCTGTCAAGATGTTAAAGCAATATGCCCCCGGCATTAAAATAACCTGCGGTACTGTTATCGCCCCCTGGAACGTTTCCGAGCAAAAAGACCTTTATAACCTTTGCCGCTCTCTAAAAGTAGAACAACGGCATCAGGCAATACAGGAATATCCCGTTGTTATTCAAAAGCAGGGGGGCAAATCGCTAATCACCCATGCGTTTGTCAGCGAACTTCAAGCGTTTATTAAAAGTCTGCCGCCGGGTCAGTGCGATCTTTATTTGCGTTTGCAATTGGAATACTTTTCACATCTTCTGGATAATACCGCGCTCAAGCACCCCATTTTCAACAAGCCTTGTATTCTGCCTTATTTTTATGTTAACATTTTAGGGTCTGGTGAGGTCGGGCCCTGTTATGGAGTCAAGTCGAATCTTTACCCCGGCACAGGATATATTGATCCGCCAAAAGAATTTAATATTTTCCATACATCACTGACAGAAATTTTCAACAGCGACGATTATACTCAAATGGCCTGCGACTTAAAAACCTGTAAGGAATGCCGTCGCTATTTTGCCAGCTGTTATAACCGGCCCAGACTTTCATTTCCCCTTGGCGCCTGGCTACAGGCACGAATGGGACTCTAGGTTAACCATGATGACGCTTGATATGTTATAGTCAAAACATAAAACTTAAGGGTCTTCAACGAAATCAGTGGGTGCTTTTGTCCAGTTGAGTAACCCACAGCCGCGTCTGCTTTGCCTTGTGGGGCAGCAGAACGCGGTTATGGATAACTCAACGAATACAAAACAATAGCTGGAAAGCACTCACAACATTTGGCATTGAATTTTTAAGAGCTATTTTTGAATTTAACATATTAATATTTCATGCTTTTTATCTTCAAAGCTATAATGCTAACCCACAGATTTCATTGACGATGCAAACTTAAAAGTTTATTTTTGAACGGAAACCCAAAATTCAATACCCTTAACAAGAAGACATAAATTGACAGACCCTGCTGTAGACCTAAGCTTAATAATCCCCTGCTATAATGAAGAAACAATTATGAGAGAAAGCTTTGCCGAAGTAGTAAAGCTCTTAAATACAACTGTCTATTCCTACGAAATCATCCTGGTTGAAGACAAAAGCAGAGACAACACCCTCGAAATAGTCAAGGACCTGGTAAAACAATATGACTCCATCAATATCAAGTTAATCTGTCACGAGAAAAACACGGGCAGAGGCAAAGCCGTCACTGATGGTATCCGGGCAGCGTCCGGAGAAGTCGTCGGATTTATTGATATAGACCTGGAAGTAGCTATTCATAATATCATACCGCTGGTCAACAAGATAAAAGAGGGTTTCCAAGTCGCCAGCGGAAAACGCGCTTACAAATCCACGGTTAACCAACGGGGAATCTCCAGCAAAAGCTATTCATGGCTAGTAAGGAAACTGCTAAACGTGAAATTAATGGACACGGAAACCGGTTTTAAATTTTTCAACCGTGAGGCTATACTTCCACTTCTTCAAAAAACAGAGGATCCGCACTGGTTTTGGGACACCGAAATAATGGTCCGCTCATACTATGAAGGATTAAGAATGGTTGAATATCCAGTCTTGTTTATTCGCAGACCTGAAGTTCCGTCAACCCTTAGATTTTTTCATGATTGTTTTTACAGTTTTTTTAAAATGTTGCAGTTCAGAAAAATCGCGACAGAATACCGCCGCAAAGCAGACGAAAGACCAAGGATTATTCCCCCTGTCCAGCAATAATAATTTACCGACAACCACAGACAGGTCATGCCTTCAAAAAAAGCGTTGGTATCCTGTGTAATTGAAGGAAGCAGACAGCAACCCTCTGGAGACTTGCCGTCTGCTACACCGGTATAATATAAAGATGCACAATTCCAGCTTATGAAAATTTCTCTAAAACATTAAAAGTTAATTTGAAGAAACCGACTGAATAAATTGTAGCCTGAACATAAAGACTTTGACCAGAAACGTATCTCGCATACACCGCAGCTTGCTAAGGGGAGTATCATCTTTTAATTTTAAACTACGACTCAGCCTCCCAATCGAAGGGCTTCCCGCCAGCAAAATATTTTGAAAAGAAACCTGTTTCCAAACATGATAATGCCGACCCCTTTATCTTGCCTGTAAAAATGCCTGTACGGCTGCGCACACACAAAACAATTAGTTTGAAAAGACATAACATCTCACTTAACATCTTTTTAAATTTTTGCCGCCGTTGCCCGAAAAACCATTTCTAATATCTTAAAAAAACTTCCGCCTTGACATGGAAACATATCCCATTTATAATTTAAATTTTTTATTACTAACAAAAGAAATATAATAATTGTTTATCAGAGGATCATCTAATGATGCAAGAAAGCAAACAGCCCAACGTTCTGCTCAGTTCATCAGATATTTACTGCAAACCAAACTCTATCGGCATATCTCGTCTCAGACATTATTTAAGAGCAAACAATATCCCGATTACAACAATTCAGAATGAAGCTGATTTTATAATTATCAACACCTGCGGGTTTACTAAGTCCTACGAAAATTTAACCTTCGATCTTTTCTCTGAATGTTTTAAGGGGAAAAAACCGGGCTGCAAGGTTCTGGCTTTTGGCTGTCTAACCACGATAAAACCAGAAGAAATAAAAGTGGATTTTCCAGAGCTTGAGATGATTCTTGATTTTTCTCAGTTGGATAAGCATCTTGGTGTGGAAATACCCTATGACTCAGTCAAAGATTCCTACCTGGATGATGACATTTTTGAATATATCAAAGAAAAACATTCTCTGGAACTCTTAAAAAACGCTGCTATATTCGGCTTAAATTTACTCGAAAAACTTACCGAAAACTCTAAAAGGCCCCATATTAAGGCTTTGCATATATCACAGATCAAGGAAGAATATTTTTCCAGCAACAGAACATTAGTTGAAATCGGATCAGGGTGTGTGAGCAACTGCTCATACTGTATAATAAAAAAAGCAAAAGGAAATCCCGTTTCTCGGCCCATCGATGATATCATCTCGGACATCAGGAAAAGTTATGACCCCACCAAGGTTGTTGCCTTCGTTGCTACCGACTGTGCAAGCTATGGCGTTGATATTGGAGAGACTCTTTTTTCCCTGGTTGACAGAATCAACAGGGAGTTTCCGGGAATCGTCCTGGACATAACCTATATTAATCCTTTGTTTCTTGAAAGACATACAGACGAGTATATTGAGATGTTTAAAAAATCAAATTTTGATATTGTCAATGTATCTCTTCAGTCAGGGTCAAATAAGGTTATTAAGACCATGAACCGGCATTATAATGTCGAAAACATATTAGCACTGGTAAAAAAACTAAGGGCTCTTTCACCTCGCACGATGTTTTACTCGCACTTTATTGCGGGCTCCCCCGGTGAAACATGGGGAGACTTCTTTAAAACCCTTAAGGCTACCCGTACTTTTCATTATTATAATATTTTTCCATTTTCTCCCCGCGAAGGCACAAAGGCTGCGGAAATGGATAATCAAAATTCAAGGTTAATCTGTAACATAAGGGCTGCAATAGGTCATGCCTATCTTGCACTGGGAATGCTCTATAGATTGGTAATTCCACACAGGAATAATTAAGCCGCTCTATAGCGGATAATTCAAAAAGCAAACTACAGCACCACCTCTCTAGCCATCCGGACAAAAAGGATTGCCGGCCGGCACATGCCTGTTTATTTATAAACCCCAACAAAGACTGTAACCCTGCGCAACAAACCCAACGCCCTCAAACCCTTTGGCAAACGCTCACTGTGTATGCGAAAAAACCACAGATAAAGGTTTCAACCAGAAACTTTGAATCCTAGGATAACATCATATTTTGATAAAGGGCTAACTTCGCTTTTCAGGAGAGCGTAAAAACGCCTACATCAAAAAAGGTCTGAACGGCTTGAAACGAGCTAATACAGCTATGATTGCAAGAGAGATTATCAAAACCTCAAAAGGATACAATACCTGCCAAACCGCATAATTAACCGAGGGTTTCAAGTAAAGTATTATATAGCAAATAAGGGGATGTATCCCGTAAACACCCGGCGCCAAGCGCCCTATTTTGGGAAGAAAACTGTTTTTTCCAATGTTCGGTCCTATTTATCCGACGACCTGAAGTCCCGACAACCCTAAGGTTTGTCCATGATTGTCTGTACAGCTTTATAAAATTAATACGGTTCAGAAAAGTTGTAACCGAATATTTAAAAGGCATCTCCCTGTAGCCCAAACAGGTTGTCCAGTTATAGCCTTCACCCTGTTCTTCGCTGAGACGGCAACAGATATTAACCGTATCGTCACACCGCTTACGAAGCTTTTTTAATAATACCCTTTTAAAGGTGTTAGTTAATTTTTTCTTAAAAATTTACTGTTTTTTATTAAGTGAGCTGAGATAGCTTCTGCCACTATACGATTCGCGTCTTCTGTTTTATGAAATATATCAATAAACAAATCATCCTTGTTTTCGCCAAAAACATTTTGTAAATCAACAAAGTCTTCAGAAGGTTTAATTAATGAGATTTTTTTATAAACACGATTATTAAACTCTTTAAAACCTCTTTTTGTCTTCCTGATTATTTTTTCTTCTGCTGAAGAATAATTTTTTTTAGAAAAAAGTGACGGTTGCCAAAAAAAATAGGGTTCTGCATTATGACTTTCCAGTAATGTTTTTATCAGTTTTGTATTGGAAAGATAGGCAGAGACAGTTTCGTCTACCAGCGACTCTTTAAATAAATTTCTATTTGCCACCTTTTTTTTCCTGCCTTGTTGCCAAAAAGATTTCATCGCTCCTGAGCTGCCTGAAAGCTGATAATATAAATTAATAACAGAAGACTTTTGACTGAGTATTTTTAGCCAATCGGCATTGCCGATAATCTTATCCGTATTTCTGTTGAATTCACGATTTCGGGTAATTTCCCCAATGGTTACACCAGCCCGACTATTTTGACTTGTCGAAATTATATCATTTACACCGTCATAAAAGATGCATATTTCCGGAACATTTCCATCACGTAATTCCATTAATAGCCTGATTAATTCCTGCGTGGAAACATGCGCAGGAACACCGTAATTTACAATATAAAAATTGTCATACCCTTTTTCAAATAAGATTTTCGAGACATATGACGGTATAGTATAATCATCGCGAGCTGCTTCTCCCCACAACGTAGACCCGCCAAACATATATATTTTTATCTCTGCCTCACGCAAAGGGATTTGATTATAGGTTTTTCGATTACCATTGGAATCCGTGGACACATATTCACCGGAGCAATTTTTGCTTTTCCAATAAAAATAGGGTTCCCAAATAAACTCTGTACACTCACACTCCTCATTAACAAAATCGTTTAACCAAGAATAATTTTTGTACATATGATACGACTTTATTGTATAAGCTCTTCGCTTTTCCTCGTTCCGTTGAGACGGACCTAGATCACTATTACAGAAAAAATAAAATTTTGAGCCGAATTCAAGGGTTATAATAAGCAAAAGAATAATCCCCAAAATGAGACAGCCATCACGAAACATTAAAAAAAATTTGTTCAGCATATAAATATTCCTGTTTATAATTATGTATAAGACCTTGCTTCTGGATAAGGCAAGTATAAAAAATCAGCAATTGTGTGTCAACACTAAAATCGATACATAACATGTGAGACCAAAGCGCTTTGTCTTAATCTTTATTCCTGGATCCCGAAGGTGTTTTTTTCTTCCCTCGTTATTTACTGTTAAGTATCCTGATAATATATTTTCGGCTATAACAACAATTTGTGAAAAAGTCGGCTAACAGATAAGTACCTTCACAAGGTCAGACATCCAGTATTCTGCTTTCTTTTTGCGGGGTTGGTTTTCTTATGACTTCTCGTAATTCGTTTTGAGAATGGTCTGTCATGGTATCCATTTATTTTAGGGACCCTCTCTTTATGTTTGATCCTTTCATTGTCCTTCTCAATAATCTGTAAAAAAACTTTTAATCGGATTATTCAACGGGCGAGAAAGATCTTGCTTTTCTGTAGCCCATACAGCCGGAAAATTTACCTAATCCACATGATACTCTTTACAACAAATATTAACTTAATCAATCTTATTAAGAGTTTTCATATGTCAGACAATTTCAGAATTTTTGACACTCGCCTTTAACAAAGTTTCTCTACAAATAAGAAAAATATTATTTTACCTGGGTAGTTTTTATCTCTATTACGAAAAACACATTTACACTCTTAAAACGCTTCTAAGGCTCTCTCTGAAAAAACACTAGCAAGCCCCCCCCCTCCGATTGAGAGGCGAAAGGATGATGAATGTTCCATATAAAACTTAAATAAAAACTAAGTTTATGATTCGGGAAGACTCAAGACCTGTCTCGAAAATGTCCATTTAATTTGTGAAACCGTTTAATTTTCCTTATCCCTCAGGATTAATCATAAAATATTCATTAATAGTCTGACCGATCCAGTGCATGTCTTTCGAATCCATGGTATCTGCATGAATGGGGAGCAGGACCGCATTGGACATAATGCGGGAAGCCATGGGGGTAGGACTTTCGTATTCGGAAAACTCCTTTACCGTACTGCAGCAAAACAGATTGGTAAGTCCGGTATCAATATACCGCTCCAGCATAAACTGTCTGAACTGCTCAGGATTTTCTGTCATCACCGAATAGCGCCAGAATACACTACCCTCGAAATAAGCGTGTTGAGGCAGTCGCGGGTGATGTTTTTTATCAACAGTTTCCATCAACTCCTGCACCAGTTCTTTACGCTTACGGTTTCCCGTTACAGAATCTGCCATCGTGTTAAGTACCAGACCTGCTTGGATATCCGAAAACCCAAAAAGCAGTTTCTCCGAGACCGTATCCCTCAGAATGGGATCTGGTTCCCCTGTAAGCATATTAATATTACCCCGCTGAAAATTTGCAATCACCCTGGGAAAAATATTCGTTAGAAGTTTAACCAGGTAATAGGTGAAAACAGAAAAAACAGTTGTGCTAGTAGCAATAATCAACTGAATATTTTTAATAAGGAGCTTCAAAAGAATTCGGCGGGGGATGGGAACCTTTATCTCACTGTCCGTAATCTCGGTAAATTTCCGGTAAAGGGCCTCATTGTCAGTAGACCCCCCCCGATATAACCGCAAACAGTCTTCATCATCGAAACTAAAAGCAATTTTCCACCAACATAAATTTGATAATATCTTACTCAAAGTCTAGTTAGACCAAAGGATATTATTCTTGCTTGAAATTTCACACTTAACGAAACAGTTTTTGTTTCCGGCAAACTATTAACTTAGCAATTTTCTATCTTTTCGAATAGGACTCTTTAAGCATTAAAACTATGGGGTCTATTCCTTTTTTATAAATGTTGCCCATTTATAAAACTTGGAATAAATAATAGGTTAACATATAATCAAGCTTCTTTGATTCAGACTTGAAAGGATGTTCTAACTTTTCAAACTGCAAAATCATAATGTCCAAAAATAAATCCATAAAAAAAACAACATGTGAGTTAATAAGCAACTATCGAATAGAGCTGATGGGACTGGCAATATTATGGGTATTCTTTTACCATTCAAAAATCAAACTTCCAGATTCTGTTTTTTCCCCGTTAATACTCCTTAAAAAAACAGGTTATGGAGGAGTGGATATTTTTCTGTTTCTTTCCGGTTACGGCCTGATGCATGGAAGAATAAAGAAAAAATTATCCTTGACCACCTTTTACTACCGACGATTTATTAGAATAATTCCCACCTACTGGATTTTTTGTACACTCTTGATTGTTATAGACAATGTGCTTCTAAAAAACAACTTCAGCCTAAAAGAGTGTATCTATGCCTACACAACACTCAATTTTTGGATTGGAGAAGCAACAAACGACTGGTACGTTCCGTCCTTAGTCGCATTCTATTTATTTTTTCCCATTACCAGCAACCTTTATATCAAAAGCAATAATAAGAATATCTTTGTTCTAACAGTTATCCTGTTTTCTCTCGTTATCTGTTATTTATTAACGCATACAAGAATAAACCACTTACTTATATTTACTGTCCGGATACCTGTTTTTGTTATTGGCATACATGCTGCTTATCAAGCAACTTTGAGAGAGAAAACAAGCATCAATACAAAAAAAATATTTTTCTCTTTCCTTGCTGTTACCATAACTACCTTTATCCTGTATTTTATTTTTAGAAATTTCGGTTTTAGAGTTCGTTCCATGGGTGGCCTGCAATGGTATCCGTTTATTTTAGGAACTTTTCCATTATGTCTGCTCATTTCATTGTCATTTTCAATAGTCTGTAAGGGAATTTTTAATCGAATTATTCAACCAGCAAGAAGGTTTCTTTTTTTCTGTGGAACTTACAGTCTGGAAATTTACCTAATCCATATGATACTGTATGTACAGAGGGTTAACTTAATCAGTTTTTTTAAAAGCTTGCAGATTTCAGACGATTACAGAATTCTTGAATACTTTTTGTATTTATGTATAACTTTAGTTCTGGCTCCAGTCTTAAACAAAATTTCTCTGCAAACAAGAAAAGTCTTCTTTTACCTGAGGCACTTTTTTCATATATTAAGAAAAACATATTTACGCATTTGAACCACGGCATCTCCACTCTCCCGCAAAAAAACTGCGTTCTCTCTCCGGCTGGGCAAACCGAAGATCCGAAAACCGGGAGACACCCCTGTGCTATAGATTTACGAAAACCCGGTATCAGGTTCTTCCCGGTATGGGTCTCTAACAATCACTTACATATATTTTTTACTTTAAAATACTTCCAAACAACCAAAAGGACGAGCCTCCGCTTGAACAGGCTGATTGTTACGAAACCTCAGTATAGTCCTCAATTAATCACTGTATTTTCGCTTCAAAATTGAACTACCACCGCCTCACAGGACGGTAGCTTCAATACACCGCTGAAACGAGCTGAAGAAAAAATAAAAAAACCGCAAAATCTTCTTATGGGGTTAACGGTATTAAAATCATTTGCAGTTCCTGAGCCACTAAACATTCTTCGTCTAAAGACGAGGATTTTAAACCCCCAAAAAAAACAATAAACGAAAGCTGTCCTGAAAAGAAACACGCTTAACTATCAGACTGTTCCGGGAAAAGACTCAAAATAGTCATTGATCGCCTGCCCTATCCAGCGCATATCCGCCGGACCCATGGTGTCGGCATGAATGGAAAGAACAACCGCATTAAACATAATCAGGGAAGCAATTGGGGTCAGACTTTTATATTCTGCAAACGCGTTTACCGTACTGCATCAAAACAGGTTGGTCAGACCCGTGTCGATGTATCGCTCCAAATTAGTCATGCCAATGTTTTCGTTATAACCCGAAAAATAAAACAATAGCCACTCGTTTATAAGATTCGAACCTCGGCTATATACCTCCGAACAAGTTATGTTTTCGAAAATAATCAACCAGGATATTACCAACTACATTATTTCCCAGCCTGTTCCAGTGGGGATCATTGACCACCCGGACAACGGTACCAGCTTCTGACAGAGAATGAAGAGACTTATAAATACCCGGTATACCTGTCAGTCCGGCTTCGTCACAAATCCGCTTCTCTTTATCACCAAATTCCGTGGCGCTGAAAAAATAGATGGGGACTTCTCCCGCCCGTTGACGAACCATGCGAAAAAGCTCTATGGTAATCTCCAAAGATTTTTCCAGCTCCTTCTTCGTATCCAGACCTTTATAATGTTTTTTTACAAGTCTATTTTTGATATTAATATCTACAAAAGCCTTATTATAAAGCCAGCGATTGTATCGGCCGAGCATAAAGTCAATGACCTTAAAATATTTTCGAAAGACGGCAAACTCCCGCTGCACCCGATAGACAATTCTGCCCTCTTCTAGGTACGGACGACAACGGTTCAACACAAAACCTAAACCATATGGTTTTTTATCTAAAGCATAGGAATTGTTCCTGTAATCATTTCGACAGAACTGCCAAAGAATCATATCAGGATTGATAATATCAATATAATCTTCCAGAACCATCAGCTCTTGAAGGGTTCCGAAATTTCCATTACCATATACAAACAGTTCAACATTATCAAAGGCCTTGGCTAGATAGGAATAATATTCTTCACCATTAGAGACCTGTATCATTTGAGTATCAGAATCACCCAGGATTAACAACTTCTTTTTAGATGTTTGCAGGTCCCCCCATCGTTTGAACCCGTGCTCAAAATAACGGATATAGACGTTCCGGGCATAAGTATCATTATCCATGATCTGCATGGTCTGAGTCGCAAACGGCGCCACAGACCAACCGTAACGATCAAGTCTTTTCTGATGATAGGCGGTGTCCGGAAACTCAAGCCTAACGAGCAATTCAAGACTTAGAAAGAGAATTAAAACCGTTACCCCGCACAACAACCAACCTTTCCAATCGAAGATAAAAAGCTTAAATATTTTCAGCATACCAATGTCCACATTAATAATTATTTTATAAAACCAACATCATCCTTGACCGTTAGATAACTACGATTGGAAGCAGCAAAAAAAACGCTGCGATGTAATTATGATTCTTCTCCAGGGCAAACTTCAAAATAATCATTGATAGCCTGCCCTATCCATTGCATGTCCCTTGGACCCATAGTGTCGGCATGAATGGGAAGAAGGACCGCATTAGACATGATGCGGGAAGCAATTGGGGTCGGACTTTTATATTCTGCAAACTCGTTTACCGTACTGCAACAAAACAGGTTGGTCAGTCCGGTATCGATATAGCGTTCCAGCATAAATTGCCTGAACCTCTTTGGGTCATCAACCATAACAGAATAGCGCCAGAACACACTGCCTTCAAAATCAGCTGGTTGGGGAAGCCGCGGATGATGTTTTCTATTAACAGTTTCCATCAACTCCTGCACCAGTTCTTTACGCTTGCGGTTTCCCGTTACAGAATCTGCCATCGTGTTAAGTACCAGGCCTGCTTGGATATCCGAAAACCCAAAAAGCAGTTTCTCCGAGACCGTATCCCTCAGAATGGGATCTGGTTCCCCTGTAAGCATATTGATATTGCCCCGCTGAAAATTTGCAATTACCCTGGGGAAAATATTCGTTAGAAGTTTAACCAGGTAATAGGTGAAAACAGAAAAAACCATTGTACTTGTAGCAATAATCAACTGAATGTTTTTGATAAGGAGCTTCAAAAGGATTCGGCGCGGGATAGGAACCTTGATCTCCCTGTCGCAAATCTCAGCAAACTTCCGGAAAAGGATATCATTATCCGTAGAAAAAATACCCCCAATATAACCGCAGACCGTCTTCATCATCGAAACAGAAGCAATACTGGCAACTCCGTAGGTACCGATGAGCTTTCCCTTATAGCTGCTGCCGTAATTCTGAGAGATATCTTCAATAATCTGAAGGTTATGTTTTTGAGCGGTTTCAACAATCTGGTCCATATCCGGAACCAGACCCATCAGATAAGTTATGAGAAGCACCCTGCTTTTAGGAGTAATTTTCTTCTCAAAATCTTCCATGTCAAGGTTAAAGGAGCCGGGTTCCATCTCTACAAAGACCGGTTTGTGTCCGGCAGCCCGGATCATGTTGACCATGTCAGCGATAGTCAAAGGAGTCATCAAAACTTCACTTCCAGGAGGCAGTTCCATTGCCCGGAGGGTAAAGTTTAGACACAATCGGGCTGTTGACAAGGTCTTTGTATGCTTTCGCTGATAACGGAGAGCGTACTGTTTTTCAAGTTCTGCCGCTTGAGAATTTTTTTCAAGACTTCCAAAAATCGCTTTTAAGGCTGCAACAAGAAGACTAAAGCCATCACCATAGAGCTGAGCTCTCGGTAGTTTTCTAAAAAAGCGCTTCGGATAAAAAGACATGGTCGGATTTCTACTCCAAAATATTTAGCCGCGTTCTTTTAATTTCCCAGTTCCACTTTATCAATTATTTCAGCGAACAAACGATGTTTCCTTCAGGAACTGGAACAGGTTCCGAGCCGAATAGGCAACAGACATCCGAAACGACGGCTCCACAAAACAGGATAGCCAGCAGTGACCGCACAGACTCTTACTATGATCTTTTCGTATACGATCAAATTCTTTTGATCGCCATATGTCCTGAAAGGAATTTTTCCGGACGTTACCGGCAATACGAGAATCAATTGAACACTGGTTAACATTGCCGAAAGCATCGATGTTGCACAGCAGATAACCTGCATAGCAGTCCTGCATCAGATGCCGGCCTCGAAAAAAAGCATCGACATCATCGAGGAACTTGAGCGAATTGGTATACAACCCCCGTTCCATCATAAATTGACGCGCCTGCAGTAAGTTACCATGGATCCTTTTAATCTCTTCATCTCCCGGCATCAGCTCTGGATCTCCAAATTCAAGGGGGTTATAGGGAAAACCAAAATGGACCGGGATGAACTTCAGCCAATTAAGATCCAGGTCTGAAGCCAACTTTGCCATGCGCGGTATTTCATCAATGTTGTCCTTACTGAGAACCATGTTAATACCAATATTAATTTTTTTCCCGCCCATCTTTCGCACTAAAGCCAGACCGCTGCAGGAACGATCAAAAGCGCCGGTCACGCCCCTCATTTCATCATGTCTTTCCGGATCCGTCTCATCAAGAGACACTGAGACCGAACCTACGTCCGCAGCTACCAGCTTTTGAACGTTCTTCTCGTTTAAAAGATGCCCGTTTGTCACTAAGTATGGGATCATTCCCAAACGGCGTATCTCGCGGATAATATCAAATAGATCTCTGCTCAGCAAAGGTTCCCCTCCCCAAAGGGCAACAACCTTATTTCCAACAGCTGCCAGTTGTGAAAGAATGCTGAAAAACTCGTCCCGGCTGAGCTCCGGTTCTTTATGAGCATCAGGGTCTTTACCAATAGTACACTTCTTGCAGCACATATTGCAGCGTTCAGTCAGAGATAAAAAAACAACCAGCGGACCTCGCGGAGTTTTACCTGTTATTTTTGCTATTTTGCTGTCAATCGCCTGCCATGCACAGTTCAGATAATCAGCTATTTTCATAATAATTTTCCCCGATTATATTAAAGCAAAGGACGTACCCTTTACAACGCTTGCAAAATATTTTTTACTGCATTTGGATTGAGCGAAAACAAAAGGTTGTATTCCAGATAATCTCCGGCCATACATATTGCACAGGCATGATCCGGAATATTATTAAGTACATCTTCAAGAGATGTTTCCAAAAAGTTCGGTGCTTTTGTTGTTTTTAAAAGCTGATGACAGGGATAAACATCTCCATTGACATCTATATGGACAAAAAAACGCCCGGCCCAGCAGCGCACCGAAAACGGTGAGACATCAAGCACCGGGCGGGTATAGTCCTGCCAAGCATGAAGGATCTCAAAGTAGCGAAGTGAATTTAAAATGAGTTTTTGGCTTTGTTTTTTAAATTGAATAAGTCTTTTCAAAACCTGCCGATATTCTTCCGGCTGAGGTAAAAAAGCATCTGCATCTTCGCCTGAGGCTGCCAACGGGTGGTGAATAAGCTGGAACGCAGATTTAAAACCCATATCCTCCGCCTTTGATAAAATAAAATCAACAACATTAAGGTTGTTTCGGGTCAGCGTTGTTGTGGTAACAACGCTCATTCCACTGCGCTTACCGGCCCGGATAGCGTCCATTACCCCCTGATAAGCATGATCTTTTTTCTGAAGGTTGTGTATCGCCTCGGGACCATCCAGAGAAAGGCTTAGAAGATCCAGATCTTTAAGATCATTTATCCTTTCGGAAACTAAGGCACCATTTGTATTCAGACTGACATAAAGGCCTTTCGATTTAGCATAGCTGATAATGTGGCCTATATCCTCCCGAAGCAGCGGCTCGCCGCCAGTCAGGCCAAGTCTTCGGGTTCCAAGCCTTGCCATCTGATCAATCAGGCTTTCGATTTGAGCTGTGCTCAGCTCCCCCTCATCACGTTCCCATATCTTGCAGTAATCGCACTGAAAGTTACAGCGTGTATTGGTCGTCAGAACCACATTCATCGGGCTGGGCTTTTTTAAAACATAACCTTTAAATGCTGAGGAACAGGTTGTTAGTGCGCCTTTCAGACCCATATGTACTAATGTCCTTTATAAAGTTAAGATGCCGAAAGCACTCCCATCAAATTTCGGCCCAGAAATTCAACTTTCTCCGCATTAAAATGCTTAAATATTGTTTCCATCTCATCCCGGTTAAATCTTTTGCTGGCCGAATCTCCCTTTTTGCTGTTTACACGTGTCAGGCTATTGGCAATAAAAGCAATCAATTTGTTTTGAGAGGAAGCCAGGTTGATAACCGGCTCACTGATAATTACTTTTCCAGAAGCACTCGCCAGCGCCTTATTGATCAATCCTTCGTGATCGGGATAAAACTGGTAAAGGCTGTTGTGAATCAGAATACACTCGGCCTCGGGTATCTCCCCTTCCCGGATATCAGAAATAGTTACATCAAGCCCTTTTTCTCTGGCACTTGCCACAAAAACCGGATTAATGTCAAGACCCCTATAGGAATTATCTTTAAAATAATCAACGATCTGACAGTCTCCGCAGCATAGTTCCAACACATTCATCTTGCCGATCTCCCGAATCAGTGCAAAATAATGCCGGCGATATGACCGGCCGTACAGCAAGCGCATCAGCAATCTATATGCCAGGGGATTGCGATAGACAAAACCTGTTCCTTCCATATTACCTATCCTGCTACTCTTAAAGTTTTACCCACCGGGCTTTTCCGGATTTTTCCAGGTCAATGTTATTTACCGTTTCCACCTTAACGGAACAACCCACAGCATTTTTTAGCGCCTCAGCAACCTTTTCTTTCAGACCGTCAGACCGGGTAAGCAAAGAAACTTTTATGTTATCCGACCCCTCGTCCTCCCGGTTAATCTGAAAGCCTATAACATCTTCAAACCCAAAAATAATATCCTGAAAAAACCGCTCTGTATAGCGGGTTCCATTAATCATAACTGAATTGATCATCCGTCCTTCAATATGACCCATCAGGGGAAAGGCTCTTCCGCAGGAACAGGGTTTACTGATCCGTGTGGCCAGATCACCGGTATCATACCGGATCAGGGGCGTCACCCGGTTGGTCAGATCTGTCACCACAACCCTGCCAATACTGCCAGGGGCAACTTCCTTATCAGAGTGTTCCTCCAGAATTTCAACATTATAGGAAAGGGACAAAATATGATTGCCCATCCCGGCAGAACATTCATGGGCGACAACCCCCAGTTCATGCGAACCATACACATCATAAGTTTTACAATTGAAAGCCTCTTCAATAACTTTTTTCTGAGAGGCAGCAAGAGGAACCTCGTCGATTTCAGCCGCACCCACAGACGGAATCTTAATTCCATTCTCCTTTACATAACGGGCCAAGAGATACCAGAAATAACCATTACCCTCAAGAAAATAAGGGGCGGTCTGCTGGATCTCCCGGACAGCGTCCTCAAGCATTTTTTCATCCGGCTGCATACCTTTCTGGAGAGGCGGCAAAAATCTTTTGCGGTGAAACAGCCGATACACCAATTTTCGAAGCAGGGGAAAGGGTTCATGGGCCAGACCAGAAGGAGAATACCTGTTTTCATAATCGCCATGGGAATAATTTCTGACAGTTATCATTTTTTTACCCAGCCGCCAGCCCGTAAGATAATAACCGTAAAGCAAATTGGCATACTGCTGGTTGTATCCCTCGCTATCCATAAAAACCTGAAGAGGCTGACCCGTGGTTCCGGAAGTATGAACCGGCACAAGACCACTACTCAAATTACCATATGCCAGCTTCTTTTCCATCGGCTGTTCAACCAGAGTCTGTTTGCTCACAACCGGGATATTCATCAAATCGTTGCGGCTGCTGATATCCTCCGGATGAATATCTAACGCCTTCCAGAGCGAACGGTACATCTCAACATGTTCATAGGCAAAAGAGATGTGCGCCTTTACCCGGTTCCACTGAAGGGATTCAATTTCGGCCAAACTCCGGATTTCTGCCTTCTGGATCTCACAGAAGATCTGCCAGGCATTGTTCGCGGTTAATCTTCCGGCACAGGCATATACGCCTTCCACGATGCGACTATATAAATCCATTAGCTGCTTTCGTTTCTATTCCCGATAGTTAGAGTCCAAATTATTCTCACACAAATACAATAGTATAAATATTTTATCATGCTCTGTCCTTAATAATCAAGAATACCTTTTTCTATTTTTGGGAGTTTATAATCTGTCCGGTCTTGTAGCACATGAACTGTCCGGTTTAGAGTCACCTTAGGAGGTGACTTATGAAACGGACAGAGGTGCTGCAGGAGATACGGAAGATGCGATTCGAGGATGCCTATTATGGCTGGCAGGAAGGGCGATTAAGTCAAGAAGAAGCAGCTAGGGTTTTAGGAGTATGCGGCAGGAGCTTCAGACGATATAGAGATCGTTATGAAGCCTGGGGGATGGAAGGCCTGATGACAAAAGGCTCAGCCAGGCCTCCCATCGCCGGGCACCGGTTGATGAAGTGATGTCTCTGCAAGATAAGTATAGAAGCGAGTATCGCGGATGGAATGTGAGACATTTTCATGCATGGTACCGCCGGGAAGGAGGCACGCGCAGTTATACGTGGGTAAAAAACAGGCTGCAGGAGGCCGGCTTGGCAAAGCGCAAGGGAGCCCATCGCAAGCGGCGTGAGCGTGCGGCAATGCCGGGTATGATGCTACACCAGGATGCAAGTCAGCGCGAATGGGTCCCGGAGCAGCTCTGGGATCTGATCGTAACTATGGATGATGCTACCAGTGAACAGTACAGCATGTTTTTTGTTGATGAGGAGTCAACCCAGAGCAGTTTCAGGGGGGTGGAGAAAAAAATAGTAAAAAAAGATCCAACAAAAGCTCTCGTTTTCCTCGGAGCCGGGATTCCTCGCTATGAATAATCCCAGGAAGCAGCCAGCCAGAACTCCAAACAATGCCCAAAAGAGAACATTGAAAAGCAGTAAGGAGACCGGATAGGCTACCGGGATGTAAATATTTAACGATAGCATAAAAAAGGCCTCTAACGTAGTTACAATAAGCCCCGTAATCACTCCCAGCAGCAATCCCTTTTTTATGTATTTAAAACCCATAATCTTCTTTTCCCGTTGAGTTGACAAGTGCTTTGTTACGACCCTAGCTTCATAAAACTTTCTATTTCCTGTTTCTATTTAAAATCATGTCTACTCCCCAAAAAACAAATAAGGCAAGAAGGGGAACAAGTGGAATAGAGTATCTAATATAATAAGATACCAACAGGTATGGGGTAAGAAAAGAAATATATATAAAAACAGCGCATCCAAATTGTACAGACCTTTTCCCTTGGAACAGGAGTGCCAGCAATAAAAAACAAAAAGGGAAAGCATGGACAATACTTTTCCAGATTAAAAACTTGGACTCGTATTCCAAGTTGTAGGGATAGTAAACTAGAGTGATGGCCAGTAATCGTTTAAAAACTTTTTTAAGAAACAATTGTGGCTGTTCAGCTAATCTTTGTTTAAATTTTTTCTCATAGTTTTCAAGGTATTTTTTTTCGCCGAGGAGCTTGTATGAATCAAACTCAACTTTTTGGGAGTTCCAGGCTGCATGGTTTTTTGATTCGTTCTTATCAGTTATGTGTTCCGGATGGTGAGACCAGATAGGATGGAAATTTAGCAGAAAAGATTCATCCGGCATCCCGTTTTCCTTAACAAAATTGGATTTGTAGGCATCGTAGAACAGGTTTGACTTTACAGGAATAAAACTTTTAAAAATTATATAATTTCTAATCGTCCAAGTGGAATTAATTAGTAAACAAATGACTGTTGAAATAATTAAGAATTTCTTTAAAGGGGTATTGTTTTTCATGAAGAGATAGAAGCTAAAAATAGTCAGCAACCCCCAAGTAAATCCTACTACAGGACTTGTGCAGACTGCTCCACCACCTATCAACCCCCAGAGGATAGATGCTCTTAGCGTAAGCCTTTTTTCCCATATGCGGATACCGAAAATAAATATCAAATTTATGAAAAATAATATTAACCAAATGTCATGGGTTATTTGGAAGAACCAACGGAAAAAGCTAATAAGAAAGATTAGGTAGATGAATAATATCCATTCAGGCTTTAATCTTTTTGAGGTTTTTTTAGCAATGTTATAGATTGTGATACCTGTAAATATTAAAACTATATTTTTTGCAAAAAGAATGATAGTTGCAACAATAAGTTTAGATTTAAAAAGTGTTATCAGTAAGGCCAGCAAAAGAGGATAAACTGGCGGCATCCAGGCTGTCGGACCGGTACTTTCATTAAAAGGATTACTGAAACCTTTTCCATCCGCAATTGATTGGGCCATAAAATAATATTCTCCGCCCAAATGAGTATTATAGGTAACGTCTACACCTTTTATGAATGGCGGAAATAAGGCAAGCAACTCGGGGTCATCAATGAAGTTCGAAAGGTTGGCGTATAAGGAAAGAGTAAAAACTAACAGGGATAAAAAAAAGGTTATCTTGAAATTTTTTGACAGCATTTGAAAATCCTTATTAGCGTATCACATCACATAATGAACTGTGGCTTGCGAACGAATTTTAATACATACTAAGTGAGAGTCGGTCCGATACCCGGAGTAAAGTTTGTTTTGAACCAGATTACTTACCCAGTATTTTTTCTCACATAATATTTAAATTTCAATACTCCTGTTTTTGACGACTCGTAATATTTATGAAAATCATCACTTAACAGAATACGTTCAGTTTTTAGGTCATAATTATTTTGAAAATCCTGGGAATCAAAAAGTTCCTGATCACCCAGAAACCATGGTAATTCATCACCCTCAGCTGGACCCATGATTATATAATCCGGCTTTTGAGAAAGAACATACCTACCGTCTCCTTTACCATGACCGGGCATTAGTTGCCAGAACGAGTATTTGCTTCGGATCAGTTTTGTAAGTTCAGATCTGCCATTAGACGAAAATAGTTTTGTAAGGTTTTGTTTGTCATTGAATAAAAATACAGTATCTAAGGCAACTTCTCTTTGTCCAATGGTATAGTTATTTAACCCCAGCATATCAATACAGTTCCTTTTGGAATAGTAAGGCCCTGCGCCGGCTGCATTTAGAGCAATAATTGAATCTTTTGGCCAATTATTTTTAATATAAATCCCCACATGTTTTCCCATGTAAGCAGCCGCATCCGGTACTTTCTGACAGACAATAAACTGAAGATGGGGTTTTAAAGCCTTGATGGTTGCTTTTGGGCCGAAGGGAATCATGCTTATTGAAAAATAACAATTTATGGCTATGATCAGTATGGCAACTGAGTTTAATGTTATCGGGGAGCACTTGAACCGTATCTCATTGAAACTGTTACCTATGAGTAAATAAAAGAGAGGCAATATGGGTACAAAAAATCTGAATCCCGGCATATGGTCTCCGCCAATAATAAAGACATAAAAACTGTAAGCAGATAAAAGAGAAATCAGATAAATACGTTTGGTAACAAAATTTCTGAAATTTTTCACAAAGAGAATTAGTATGAGAGGAAAACCAAACGTCGCCAGGAAATAGAATAAATATCGCGCCCCGAAAAGCATTTTGAAGATATTCGTTCCGCCTTTTGCATAAAAAGGACAGGGAAATAAATGGCCGAAATAAACAAAGCGCCATATAAAATATGGTAGAAAAATAATAAGGAAACCTAAGGCAAAAAAAACGGCTTTTTTAAAGCGCATTTTGAAAGGGAGAGAATCTAAAAATAGAATGAAGAAAAATGTCATTCCAAAAAAAAGCAGGCCCTCAAGCCTTGTCATAGCTGCAAAACAGAATATGATCCCGTTTATAAAAAAAAGAGAACTGCTTTTGTTGTCTCTTAAATAAAGAGTGCATCCTGAAAAAATAAAAAACCCGCACGCCACAGGTTCAAGTCCGCCGCAGGCCCAGAATGTAAAACAACAGTTTGTAGCAAGCAGAAGCCCACCGAGGGGAATGTTCTTCTCCTTGCCATTAAAAAATAGCAGCAGAGTAGATAAAGCAAAGAAGGTTCCTAAAAGTTTTGATGCCAAAATGAGATCAATGTTAAACCATCCAATTGCAGCTATCAGGATGACCCAAAGAAACTGAGTGCAGCCCTCAACTCTTTGGCCGGCAGTCCAGGTAAGCCCGTTGCCTTCCAGAAGATTTCGGGAATAGGTTAGGACAATATATGCATCGTCATGGAAGAATTCCCAAAACTGATTTAGGAACAAAAGGGTAATGATAATGGCTGTTGCTTTGTAAAAAAAATTATATTTTAAAAGTTTTTTATCATAGACCATGGTGAGTCGCTTTATAAATTGAAGCCAAGTTTGTTTGAAGTAAGAAGTTTTTTTTAAAGATTATTTATTATATGATATTCTTATAAATAAATAAATAAAGAGTAAAGGACATAATGTGAATTTGACCTGAGTAAACATCAGGTTCTTTGTATTGTAAAGACTAACTTGGAATAAGTTTAGATGAAATTCCACCTAATGGTTCCTTGCTGTGTATACTGTGCTGAAGTTTATCTTGACACACCCTTCATCAATTTCTATACTTTTTTTGACTGAAGGCTGATTCCTGTATACTCTTTTATTAAAAACATGGTGTGTTTCTAGTTTAAATCAAAAGCTGTGATTTCAAGTTTTCAGATATTGTTCTATAAAATCTTCAGCTCAACTTGATCCTAAATATATTTTAACTAAATGTACAGAAGGTTAGTATGGTGTCCTGTCATAAGGTCATTAAGCAGGGTCTGATCTTTGGTTTTGCTGTTGGTCTTATGGCAACAGTGTTTGATTCGTTGTACATGGTCGTTGCCGAAAGATTTGCGCCTTTAAGCTATCCTGTTCAGCTAGTTTTTTTAAATGTTCTGGTTTGGACCTCGCTGGGTTTTTTGTGCAGTCTTTTCTTCTTTTTCTTTGCAGTAAAGAGAAAAAATTCTGTTCAAAATGAACCGTTTTACCGGTGTCTGTTCTTTCTTCTGCCTGTTACTCTTCTTTACGGTGTTTCTGGAAGACTTTACTTTCCCATGGGTAACTGGTTTATGGATCAGGCGCCTGTATCTTTTGACCGTAATTTATCTGTTGTCTGGGCGCTGGCCATTGTTGTATTTGCCCTGTTTTATTCAAAGAAGCAGTCTGCAAGGGATTATTTTCCTGCAATGCTTTTTATTCCTGAAATAACAGCGGTCATGTTTTTCTTTCACTTTTGTTCAAACCTGCCCCACTATAAATTACTGATATGGTTTTTTATCTGTGTAAAAAATATACTGCATTTACCTGTATCAAACACCGCCCTTCCTGCAGTTTTATATATCACAGGGGTGCCGGTTGTTTTTGTCCTGTATTATGTGGCTTTCACTTTATGCAACAAGCGGATTTTAAAAGGGAAGTATCTTTCTGTCTGGCTGCTTTTTGTTTTAACGCTGCTTTTTTTAACAGGCTGTTTTGCTTATAATTTTCAGAAATACCATTCCCTCGATCTTAACATTCCAGCAAAGACGACTCATTTCCAGGGTAGAAAAGTCAGCCAGATATTGTTTATTGTAATGGATACCGTCCGGGCCGATCGTCTTTCCATTTACGGAGGTCCAAATAAAACTTCTAATCTTGAACAGTTCTCGAAAGATTCTCTTGTCTTTGAAAACTGTATTGCGTCTTCTTCGTGGACAGTCCCTTCCCATGCCTCCATGTTTACCGGTCTCTATCCGGTTGAGCACGGCAGTCATGGTAAACCGGGAACCGGTAAGCTCAATATTGTCGGAGACCCCATTCATAATCCCTTATCAGAGGATTTTCACACACTGGCTGAGCGATTCCGGGACGCAGGATATAAAACCGGTGCAGTATCATCAAATGTTCTTTTTATTAAACAAAATGGGCTGACGCAGGGGTTTCAAGCTGTTGATCTGTCCTGGAATATCGGTAATATCTATCAAACATTTCCTTTCCGGCCGTTGATTCATTTTTTCAGCCGCATCACCGGAATTACACCCAAGCATCATAAGTTTTACCGTTCTGCTGATGACATTAACACGGCAGGCATGAAGATGCTAAGTCAGTTCGGGCGGGATCCTTTCTTTCTTTTCATGAATTATTTGGATGCCCATGAACAGTATTCTCCTCCCCGGCCTTTTCTGGCTAATTTTTGTGCTGAACCGTTTCCCCAGCTTTATAGTCTGAAACTTTTTTGGAACCGTACCAAAAAAAGCATGGAACAAGAAGAATGGGTTAACCATCAGCTGGCGCTTTACGATGCGGAAGTGGCCTACCTTGATCAGCAGCTCGGCGACCTGTTTGAAAGTTTGAAAGCAGAGGGGCTATATGATTCTTCCCTGATTATTGTCACTTCGGACCACGGGGAGCTGTTCCGGGGGCATGGGTACACAGCTCACCGGGGGCCGCTTTACAATGGTTCCATACATGTACCGCTTATTATCAAGTTTCCTCAAAAAGAAAAGATTGGACTCAAGTCAGAAAGGATCAATCTCTGTGATCTTTTCCCAACCATCTTATCAATCTGCGGTCTTCCCGTTCCGGAAGATATTTCTGCTTCACCTTTCGGAAGAGATGCGGAACAAACGGTTTCAGAGTTTTACGGTTTTGAAACCGGTAAACACCGGGCACTGTATGAAAATAATTATAAATATATGAAGTACGAAAAAAACAAGCTGTCTGAGCTTTATGATATTGTTGTAGACCCTGAAGAAAAAGATAACCTTATTGACCGTTATCCGAATCTAGCAGAAGCTATGGAAAATAAATTATCGGACTGGGAAACAAAACATCTTCCGCGCTATGACCTTCCCAAAGAAAAAGACAGTGCGGGAGAAAAGGTTAATCTTGAAGCACTGAAAGCGCTTGGATATATCCAGTAGGTTTGTAAAAATCGACAAAGACAATGAATAATGGCTCAAACCTGCACTTCTTGCTTTTTCCGAGCTATCTTCAGGGACTATAAAAAAAGAGGGTGTTTCTAGAACCGCTTTCTTATTTTCTTTGAAATTTTCTACCGATATTATATCAGTTGCAGAGCAAAACATATTCATCTAGAGTAGATGGCGGGATTACCCCCGCCATCTCTCACACCACCGGGCATACGGTTCCATACCACGGCTGTTCCTTACATTAATGCTGTTCTGAAGCTTCTTAATTTCTCAAGCGCAGATAACACGATTCAGGGCTTTCACCATTTTATCGCGTTCGACCATACACTCGATCAAGCACTGAGCTTCAGGGATGGGGTTCTCTTTCATCAATGTGTGCCTTGGCATACTCACAGATGCCCTCCCGGATTCCGTCCAGTACTCTCTGTGTGAGCACACAACATCTCAGTCATGTCTTCTATGCCTCCAAACACATGCACAACAAAAGTTTCCATTCCTTAATGTAAAGTTCGGGCCTTTATCTACGGTCGAAGCAGACAACTATGCCCTCGGCTGACTTCTCATATCACATCCCGCCGCCTCACGGCAACGGTAGCACAAAGGCATGACATGAGACCTCCCCGGGTAATGCGCACTCACCTTCACGCTTAGCAGCTCCTCTACGGGGAAAGAAAGCACGACTCATAACGGAGGCAATGATCAAGCACTTCATCTTTTTCAAAGGTTTGTTTAAACGATCACTTTCGACAATGGTAAAGAGTTTACCGGTCACGAATTGATCACCGAAAGACTGTCCGGTGAAACTTATTTTGCCAAGCCATACCATTCATGGGAGAGAGGGCAAAATGAAAATGCTAACGGTCTTTTACGTCAGTATTTTCCTAAATCAATGGAACTGATTGATGTTGAAAATGGAGCCGTCATTGATGCAGTGCATAAACTTAATGATCGACCACGTAAATGCCTAAATTTCAAAACTCCCTACGAGGTATTTGAAGAACTTACTGGGATTAATGTCAAACAATCTTGGGGTTATGCACTTTCGACTTGAATGCAGCCAGTTCAGCTTTGATCCGGTTTTCAACTGTTTATACTTTCTAAACTTACCCCCATAACAAAATATAATCGAAGGCTGTTAAAGTGAATTGAAAATAATTTAAATATATAGGAAAATAATACGGGGCAGCTAAAAATTGTCAAAGTATATGTTTTCACTTTTTATCAATTTCTGTGTTTTGGATACTCTTGGTAAAATATAAATAAAAAAGCAGAGGCCGTTTTCGACCTCTGCCCTTTTATTTAAAATATATTATTTAACTTCTACTGTAATCACTCAGCCGTTGCAGTAAAGTCATAAGACTGAATTACTGCCTGAGGCATTTTCGGGTAATCCACTTCCGGTACAAAAGTATAACCTGAAAGCTCCGGAACAAGAGTTCGGTATCCCGTCCCCAGATTGCCGAATAATGAATAGTAGCCATCTGAATCTGTGGTATCAGAAGCTAATTCAATATCACCGCCACATGAGGGTTTATATATCCTGACAATAACACCTTCCTGGCTATCCCCGGGTATGCCAGAGATATATCCATAAACAGTATCTGCATCACAAAAGTCTCCGACACCATCACTGTCAACATCCTCCTGATTGCCATTTGAGACGGCAGGACAGTTGTCAACATCGGTACATATACCGTCATTATCTGCATCACCGCCAAGTGCTGCACATGGGCCTTCCGATAGCATTCTATAAATTATTGCGCCAGTGGAACCTGCGGGCTCCTGAGACCTAAAAAGAGCATCAATTGCATTGCCCGCAACAACATAAAGCTTGTCTTCAAATTCGGTAAACTTGTCTATTTTTATAATATTATCATCGCCGAAACCGTCACCGGTTATACGGGTCCAGGTCAGGTCTTCCGCCGGTCCGGTAGCCATCCAGATATCAGCGCCATTATAAGGAAGAAGTTCTGTGCTAATATTATTAACAATGGTTCCCGCATAAAGAGCATTGTTATAGGTGTAAATATTCGGACCGATGTTAGTTGGTTCACCAAATCCGTTTTCAGTGGGGTCATTGGGGTCTGTTATATAGATATCATCAGTTCCAACTGCTGTCTGCCATGTATCATTCGCGCCTGAAGCGGTTGAGGTATAAAGAAGCCTTCCCCCGTATTCAAGTTTCATCACACCCATAAATAATTTATTATCATAGTTGGCAAAAGTCCATGCCTGAAAATTACTGTAAAAAAAGTATTCATCATTAAAGAAGCCAAAACCATTTTCATTGGTGCCGATATCATCTTCATCCACAAAAACATCAGCGATCATATTCCATTTGTCCTCAATCAATGACCCGTCACCGTTCACGTCAAAGTCAAGATCCAGTCTTGCAAGGCGTGCGCCCCGACCGTTGCATGCGCTGGTGCCGGTACCGCCGACAATGAGGGTTTCCGTACCGGTAACATCACTTTTACCCAACCTTGTTATACTTGAGCTTACCGGGTTTCCATTACTGGCTTCTTTGCCTGTGATCAAACAATCCTCCGGAGCGACAGGTGATCCATCCGGGTAAAAACCGTGATACTGACCGAAGCTGTAATCAGACGACGGTTCCCAAATCATACCATCAGAGGATTTCCATATCCGCCCACCATCTTCATAGTTAAGGGCAACCGTTAAATAAAGTTCCCCGTTAAGTGTCTCAAAGTCAACAATTGATTTGTTCCAGATATTTCCAAACCCTCTATCATTCGGGGACCCCAGAATCCTGATAACATCACCTGACTTAATCGGAGGAACAATAAATTTCGGCCGGCCATAATCCGGAAAAAATATTTGTTCTGAACAAACCGTCATCTCTGCATCGTTATTCGCAAGTTCATGCTGCTGAACAGTGAGGGTATTCCCCACATTGGAAACAATATCAAATACCCGGAGACTCGGTGTACCCAGTGTAGTATAATAAGTTCCTCTATGATTAGCAGTACGGTCAAAAGCAGCCTCCACCTGCAAGGTGGCGCCGCTTACATCGCCAAGCGTTCCGCCGCCATCCAGAGTGATGGTGACCTGAGCGGTCGTCACGCCATCTGTTGCTAAACAGCCGGAAATTGCCGAGATTATCCCTGTTTCCAGAGGATCGTTTGCGCTTACCGGCTCCCAGGTAATACCATCAAAGCGCCATATTTCAAAGGCAAGAGAACCCATTAAGCCTGACCCCTGATATCCGGTTGAAATGGCCACGTATAAATGGCCCTTATACTCGATCATATCACCCCAAATATTCATCTTTTGATTATATATTGTCTCTACTGTGTTTCCAATAGAGGGTGCGAGCCAGCCGTACCAGTTATTATCATCTGTGAAACCCGGAACCGTAACCTGCGACCAGCCTGTGTCTGATGTTTTCCAGATCTCAAACCCAGTTGCATCATTTCGGGTTACCGCATACAGATCACCCTGAAAAGGCTGAAGAGATACAAAATCAATATTTTCAGAATCTCCAAAACCGTGTTCAGAGACTCTCTCCCACACAGAACCGTCTTCACCTTCTACGGTCTCTAAAACAGCTGGAACAGAAGGATTGAGAGAACCAAGGAAAGCAATGGTATAGCGTACAATTGCGTTGGTTTGTTCTTCTCTTGAGATCGTAGCCGAATTGTCAGGGTCTGGTGAATCCTCCGTAGCAGGCTGTAACCAGGTATCATCATCCTCATCATCGCTGTAATAGCCGAACTGAGTATGGTTAGCCCCTTCAATTTGAATATACGTTGTATCAGCAGGCAAGTAAGGCTTTTCTGCTTCAATTTCAGCAGGTGTTACCTTTCCATCTAAAGAACCGCTGATGGATACGACTTTAACATCAACTCCATCAAGTCTAAAATCCACCGAAGGATAGGCAGCCCAGAGAACCACGCCATCAATATCACCAGAATGTCTAGCTGTGCCAGTTGCAGCGGGATTAAAAAATTTAACATTTTTAGTATAAACACAGGCTATTGTACCACCAAAAGAGTGTCCTGCAATTGACCAGGTTGTAATGGCAGGATAATCATCAATAACATCATCTGCTCTGTTAATCCCATTAAGGGCCAAATTATCTTTCATGGGTACTGCTACAACTAAATATCCTGCCGCGGCAATTTGATGGGCAATAGGAGCATAAGACTCAACAGGAACTAAAGCACCCGGATACATAATCAGTGCCTCGATTGGTGTGACTGCAGTGGGGGTAAATGCATAATAATAGTCCGGGATTTCAGGTTTATCCACAACAGTCCATTCAGAAACAGTCACCTCACTAACAGTAACATCCGCATCGGAGGTCATGGCAATATCTGTTGCTGGCTGCAAGGATACCAATGATTGTGCAGCTACACTTCCAGAAAAGCAGAACAACAAGAATAACGTGATTAATAAACTTGCACCAAAATTAATTTTTCTCCCCATTTTTTCCTCCACCAAATAGAGTGTTTACGATATTATTTCCCATTATATAACACGAAATATTTTCAATATCCATCAAATAACTGTTTACGGTATTAATTTCCGTTATTACAAATACTACCTAATTAATAAGCAATATACATACCAAGAGTGACTTCGAAAAAAACTAAGCTTTTTCATATAGTTAAAAAATTATTCGGCCAATAGAATCCTACAGCAAACTGCAATAATTATCATATTTGGGACACAAAAACAATCTCAAACTTCAAGTATTTGTTTTACTTGTCTTTTATGACAGACACCGCACAAGCCATACCGTACCAAAAAGAGGACACAATTGGGTCTTGTCTTGGAAAAATAAGGCTTTTGAGAGGATACAATGATCTCTTTCGTTCTTATGTCACAGGCCGGGAGCACAAACACTCCCCGCCTTTCAAAACATATGCGCAAAAGCGATCGGGCAGTTCTTTGTGGCTACATTTGCGTTGCCAGAAACCACGGCGGAAGCGATATGCAAGTGGGCAGGAAAGGCGTGGGATGATAAAGAACTGGGTCTGTATTGATAAACGGCCAGAGATTGTTGCGCAGAAAGCTCGCATTGGTGATTGGGGAGGCGACACAGTTATCGGCAAGAAACAACAAGGGATACTGGTGACACTGGCAGAGAGAAAATCGCGTTATGGCTTGGTTGGAAAATTATCCAGTAAGCACTCCAGGGGTGTAACAACTACGATCAATAGCCTGTTAGCTCCCCACAAATACAAATATCATACTGTGACATTCGACAACGGCAAAGAATTTGCGGAGCACGAAGCCATCGCATCAGAACTGAAGGCGGGCATTTATTTTGCACATCCCTACCATTCATGGGAACGCGGACTCAACGAAAACACCAACGGGTTGCTGCGGCAGTATTTTCCCAAGAGGATGGATTTGACTAAGGCTACACAGGAACAGGTACAACTGGGCAACAGATCATATCAACCATCGTCCCAGAAAAGTGCTTGGATTTAGATCCCCGCATGAGGTATTCTTCGGGGTGAAAAAACGCAACACCAAAACACCATTAACTGTTGCACTTCGAACTTGAATCCGCGCATTTTTAAAACAAAATAAAAAAAAGAACAGCATTTTACCTGCTGTCCCTTTTTATTTTTCCTGTACTCCTGTTTATTTATTTTAAAGCACCCTGTTAAGCTACTGGTCATCACCTGCGCTTTTACAGCATCTGTGCCCCAGATAACTGTGCCTGTGGGTCGGATCCTCAACATTTAGACGACTTGCATCCAGAGGATTCATATAATAGCACCTGTCCGCCATAAATACTTTCCCGTCTTCATTTCCGCACCACTCGTAGACATTACCGCCCATATCATAAATCCCAATATCATTCACACAATTTTCATACGTACCGGATGGAACAGCACCCGGATCAGAAGAGCCACTTGTATTGCAGAAATCTCTTGCTGCAAAACCGTAATCATCTCCATAAGGATAGTGGTTTCCCGAGTTTCCAAGATATGCTGTCTCCCACTGCTCAGATGTACATAAATCCTTACCCTGCTCCAGACATGTATCTTTTGCTTCCTGAAAAGTTAAACGGGTTTCAGGATAAGAACCATAGCTGTTTGGATATTCATACTTATCAATAAAAAAGTTACCTTCTTTGACATATATCATCTCCTGCTCAGGCTTTATTAAATTATTAATTTCAATCAGGCCTGACACAACAGCTTCCCCGGCTGTTTTTCTGTCCCCGGGTATCAGCCGGAGATTGTACTTACCTTCTTTTCGTCCAATATCTTTTACAGAGTCCCAAACAAAAATATAATGATTAACAGACAGCGGCGTTGGAAGTTTTGCTATTTTATTACTCTTTTGTTCCTTATCCCTGTTTTTCTTTATCCATCCTGACTTTGAATTTATTGAAGCAGGCGCCCATTCACCGCCTTCACGACGATATTCAACAGTCACACTACATTTATCCCCGTCAGGATCCTTCAGGTCAAAAAGAACAGGAATGTCATGACCCTTCCCTTTTACTTCAAGAGAAACAATTGACGGAATAGAATAGCCCTGCTTAACCGTAAAAGATACCCCTGAAACGTATTTCATACCCCGGTGATCTGTTGCCGTAATTTTAAAATCATAAAAGCCGGGTTTTGTATCTTTCGGGATATCAAACTCACCTGAAAAAACATTATCTCCCTTAACTTTATCACCATGAGTCGCATCATCATAGAGCGTTATGATACCATCTAAAACAGGAGAAAGATCGGCTGTTATAGTAAGCGGCTTTTCCCCAGCTTCTGTCCTATAAATCTTTGAGGTCAAAAATATTTTAGATACCCTGTCATTGGGCACTGATAAAGAAGAAACCTCAGAGAACACAAGAAGATCTTTCCCATCGTTAACTGTGCCTTCACTTACTTCGATTTCCATTGAGGGAACCTTAAAACCAAAAGCATCTGAGGCCGAAACAACCGTCTTACCGGAAGCAAGTGCCTCACAATAACCGGTAGAGGGATCCACCCTGACTACTTTTTCATTACTGGATACCCAGCGGACAGGAGGTATTCCGCGTTTAACCGATAAAAGCTCTTTTTCTCCGATTCGCATCAGTCTTTTTTCAGGACATATTTCAGGAAAATTATCTCTCCAGATTTCATATCCTGTTTTATCATTTGCAACACCGGCATATAATTTTCCATTATAAACTGCCATCGAATTTATCAGTTTATTACCGGCATCATCAAATTTAGAAGGCGTGGCACAGTTTTTTCCTACAACCCTGTCCCATCTTTTTTCATCATACGACCAGAGCTCAAAATCAGTAAATGCATCCGTAACAGCAGCGTAAAGACGGTCCCCATAAACCGTAAGTGCGATACAAAGCCTAAAACCGTACGTTTCCTTAATTATGTCCTTATTTGCCTGGGTCCATTCCTTGCCATCCCAGGCCCAAACCTCCCAGCCAATACCGCCTTCAAATGCCCACAAACCGACATAGACCTTGCCTTTATACTCAACAAAGGAGAACGGTTCCAGTCCAACCCTACCTTTCCCCTTTTCTCCAAACCCTTCCAGCCCCTCATTTATTTTTATCCAGTCTTTCCCGTCATATGTCCAGATTTCACAACCGGCATCATTACCTTTGTATTGAAAAGATTTCCACACCAGAGCGTAAAGTTTTTCTGTTTTATCAATAGATGCAACACCAAGAGCAACAGTACAGATATTATGAGGGCTCCCGAATCCCGGCTCGCTGACCAAATCCCAGGAAGCCTCTCCGTCATATGCCCAGACCTCCGTAGGACTGGAGTCAACCTGATCCCAAAGTCCGACATAAAGTTTTCCCTTATAAGCTGCCATGGCCTTTATGGGTTGACTCAGCATATCACCGAACCTGCCGCTATGAACACACCGCCACTCCTGACCGTCAAAAGTCCAGACTTCTCCACCATTTAAATTGGTGGTACCCGCATAAAGCCTGTTCCCACAAACAGCCATGACCGATACAGAGGTATTGTCTTTTGAACCAAAACCGCTGCTGTTAACCTGTTTCCAAATTTTATTATCAAACGACCATACCTGTGCACCCTCAGACGGATTTGCAACACCTATAAACAGCTTTTCTTTAAAAACAGTCATTGTCTTCATCTCAAGCCCGCCGGTATTTTCAAACGTCCCGAATCCATCCAGATTTACCTGATCAAAATAAGATGCCTCTACAGAACATACAGTAAAAAAAAGCAGGGTAAGAAGCAGATAAATAATTGCGCGTTTTTCATGCATTATTCTCTATACTCCTCTTGAAGTTGCCCAGGATCAATGGGGATCTTTGGTTTATCAAAATCCCCTGCGCTTTTAGGCAGAAGTTTTACCACCTCTGGCGGCATGCCAGCCTGCTTACCTATTCTCTGCAAAGCTTCAGCAGTTATGTCGGATGTAATAGTATCTGTTCCTCTTTCTTTTGCGATCTGGTCGCTCATTTTTATTATCTGTTCAGATGCCATATCTCTCACACCTGGTGGAACCAGGTCCATGGTATTTTCTGAAAAACTTTTGGCGCTTTCATCCCAGCTAAACTCACTTTTATCATATGCAAGCTCACCCTGAAATTCCGGAAACGCAATAGGCGCTGAACCATCCCACTGGAAATCTGTATCTTTTGAAAAAGAGCTATTGTAAAGCCTCTTGTTTTGTTTAGAAGCACTGGGCCCGTCACTTTTTTGTTTCGCAGAAGTAAGCACTCTTTGACCTCTTCCGCCCACAGACAAATCGATCTTTACAAGTCTTGATTTACCTTGATCATCTTTTTTGAAATCCATTAAATAATTTTTCAGTGCGCAGGCTCTTACCAGCCTTTTCACGGCATCTTTTATCGGCATATCTTTCAGTTCTATTGTCACCCCATTTTCAGGAAATTTTCCTCCCTTTACAATAATTTCAATATTACATTCTTTACCCAGTTCAAGGAAGATATCTTCAGGCATGGCCTCTTCAGCAGAGACCGTCAACAAACCTTCATTATGAATAATTTCAAGTTTGTCCGCTGCGGACACAGAAAGCCCGCTAAAAAAAACAACGGCGAGAACAAAGGGCAGTAGAAAATATTCCTTAAGCACTTTCATAATATCCTCCTCATTATATTATTAAAAACATATAAACACGCATTGTATTTCCGTAAGAACCCGGATGCACAGATTTCCTACCCTGAGAACTGTTCCATAAAATAACGATAGTAAAAGGTCTGGACATGTTCTTCAAGCTCACCCGGCTTAAAAACCGGATGTTTAAACACAAGATGTTTACCATTATAATAGCTAATATCAGTATTTACGATCAATCCCCTGTTATTTAGATCTTCATAAAAACGAGTCCCAGGGTATGGAGTCATGATATTTAAGATAGGAACACATGACGAGGGAAGTTCATTTGCAATAAAATCTTCCGTTTCTTTAAGAGTTTCATGTGTTTCCCAGGGACCACCAACAATAAAACTGGCGATGATCATAATGTTTTTATCTTTAATATGCTGGACAGCACTTCTGATCATATCACGGGTAATTTTCTTGTTGAGACCCTTTAAAACGGTTTCGCTGAAAGACTCTATACCCAGAAAACATATCGATACCCTGTCAAGAAATCTATCGAGCAGATCCGGCATGTTTTGCGCCAGATAATTAACGGTGTCAGGTCTAACAGTGTTGATAAATTTTATATCAAGATTATTCTCCGTAAAGAGCCTGTCAAGTTCAGAAATTCTTTGAGCAGCCTTTATGTGGGGAGAAGTATCAAGTTCTCCATTACTATTTGGAAAAAAGTTTATCCCGCTGAACAAAAATGTCTTCACCCCCAGCAGATCCATTTGAAACTTCATCTCTTCATAAATCCTGTGTGCATCCATTGATATCCAGTCCGTACCCCAAAAAGAGGAGTTCGGACAATGGGCACAGCCGCCGGTGCAGCCAATAGAATCATTGATGATACCAAACGGCAGAACTTCTCCGCTGGGGAAACACCACTGGGGTCTCATATGGTCAAAAAAACGTTTTGAGATAAACGGGAAGCTGTTCATATCCTCATATTTTTTGGGACAGGAGTAGATCTTTTCTTCAGGACTTTTCCCACACATGATATCTTTGGTCAGATTTACAAAAGATGCGTACAGGTCCTGCCCGCAAATATAATCAATCCCTCTTTTTAAATACTGATCCGAACACGTTATGCCGGAGTTTATTCCGGCAACAAATACTGAATCCGGCAATATACGGCGTGCCTGTTCCAGAACTGCAAGTGACGGCGGGATCAGTTCCGGCTCAGGAAAAAAAGCAACAATTTGAGGAGATAAGTCTTCAAGCACTTTTTGAAATGATTTTGAGACAAGCTGGTTGTCTACAAGGATATCAATCTCTCCTTCTTCCTGCGGAACCGCAAAAATAACATCAAAAGAAATATTTTCCTGCTCAAGAAATCCGGTCATCTGCCCGGTTATGAACGATGGATAGATCAGTCCGGTCTCAACACGGAAACTTGAAAAAGTATCTACCAACAAAACAGTACACGTCATTTTATCTCTGCCTCACTTTATTGTATAGCTCAGATTAAAATTTGTTCAACTAGAATGAAAATTAGCATGAATGCTTATTTAGTATATATTTTATGAGATTTATTGCATTATTAAAAGAACAATCTCATCCTGAGAGGTACTATCATGCTTAAGAAGCTTGAAGAACACCGTAACAATTCAAAGGAAGGCTTTTCAGCTTTAAAGAAAGTTATAGAATATTCATGCTCCCGATGCGGTCTCTGCGTCAGCCTTTGCCCGTCACAATCAATAGAGATGCAAAAAACTATTCCAACCCTTGTTGGAGAATGCAACAAATGCGGGATCTGTTATCAGGGATGCCCCCGCAGCTTTTATCCTGAATCAGCCATCAATAAACGCTGGTTTGGAAAGGAAAAAACATTAATTGAAAAGCGTGTAGGCGTGCATGTTGACAGATTTACCACGCGGTCCTTAAACAATACTATTTTTGAGGGAGCCACAAACGGAGGTGCAACCACAGAACTTCTTTCATATCTACTTGAAAAAAAAATCATTGCTGCGGTTCTGCATCTTGAGTCAATTCATAAAGATTCTTTTATCTGCCATCATGCACGGACACTTATTTCGACACAACCGGAGGATGTGCTCAAAGGCCAGCATTCAAAGCAGCAGATCACACCTATGCTGCATGACCTTGATAAAATGTCCTCATATAAGAATTTTGCCATAGTCGGACTTCCCTGCCATGTCCATGCTGTGAGAAAGCTTCAGCTGATAAAAGATGATCCCGCTTTTCGAAAGGTCTTCCCGGATCTTGCAAAACGTTCAGACAAACTTGTAGGGAACCTCAAGTTCATGATCAGCATCAACTGTTTTATGAACCCGAAACACGAAGGTCTGGACAAGGTCTATAAACATTACGGCATCAAGGAACAGGACGTTATCAAGTTTGCAGAAACTGCCAGCCCGGGGCTTTATCAACTCTTAAATGAGGGAAAAGACTATATGTGGTTTGCCTCAGACGAGATCATGACCAAAGACGGCCAGACCTATAATTTCAGGTACGGAAAGTTCCTTGATGAAACGCTTGATATGGGCTGCCCGCTTTGCATGAGTTCCATTGTCTCAAAAGAAGCCGATATCAGTATTGGAGTGACGGCCTCCGAGCTCAAAATGAATGAGTACGGGTATAACAGCATTTTTGTCAGAAACGCTGAGCTTTATGTTATTCTGAAAAACATGATAAATGAAGGACGCCTGTTAAAACGTCCCATGTGGGAAAACAAGGGAAAGCATATCAGGCGTATTCTGGAACCGCTGCTTCCACAAAAGGATGTACTGAACTTCCAGGGCTATGTAAAAACAGGGAAATGGAGACCCATAAAAAACATCTACGAGAAGACAGAGTCCGGTTATACCGGTATCATCATGGGAACACAGCGTCTATTTATGATGCAGACCATAAAGAAAAATGTATTTTTAAATCCTGCAAGGAAAGCCCTTGAGCTTGAAAATAAATTTACAACTGATATTTTCTAACACATTTCACAACTCTCAGAAACAGACATAAAAGCATATGAAAGTTCTTCTGATACAGCCCCCCATGCTGGTGTTCAAGATAAACATCTCTCCTAATCTGGGACTTGCCTATATTGCCGCGGTTCTGGAACAGGAAGGACATGATCTAACCGTAATAGACGCTGTTGCTGACAATCTTTCGTTTGACGAAATCATCGAACAGATCAGGGACATACAGCCTGATATTGTCGGCGCAGGCGGACAAACACCGGTTAGTGTTAATTCTTTGGAAATATTCCGCAGGATAAAAAATGAAGTCGATAAAAACATCGTGACCCTCGCCGGAGGTCCGCATTTCACCTTTACTGCAGAAGAATCACTAAAAAGCTGCCCTGAACTTGACATTGTTGTCCGCGGCGAAGGCGAGTATACCACCCGTGAGGTATGCCAGAATCTTGCTGCAAAGATATCTCTTGAGAATGTAACCGGAATAACCTACCGATCACCGGACAATCAGATCATTGTAAATCCCGAACGTGAACAGATCAAAGACATCGATGAACTGCCCTTTCCGGCCTGGCATCTGTTTCCTGTTAAAAAATATCACTGGACAAACATTAACTCACTTGGCGCATCCACCTCACGGGGATGTCCCTACACCTGCCACCACTGCATTACCTGGAAGATCCATAAAGGTATACGCCGGCGCAACCCCGAAAAGATCGTTGAGGAACTGCTCTGGGTAAAGAAAAATTTCGGCGTGGACACCTTCTTTTTCCAGGACGATGCCTCTTTCACTACACGTGAACAGTTGGAGGGTTTTTTGGACGCGCTTGAAAAATGCGGTGAAACATTTTACTGGTATTATGAAAGCAGAGAAGATCTTTTTCTTTCCTACCGTGACCTATGGACGCGGATGAAAAAAAACGGCCTGTTTAAAATTGCTTTCGGCCTTGAAACCCCCAATAAAAAACTGCGCGCTTTTTACGGACGAAAGGGATTTGATAAAACAGAAGTTGAAGAGATGCTTTATTACCTGGAGAACAAACTGGATATCCTGATTACGGTTTACCTCCTGGCAGGATCGCCTGAAGACACGGTAGAAACCATGAGGGAAACCGTACAATACGCCAGACACCTTTATCCTAAATACTGTTCTTTTGTTGTAGGCACACTGCTTATCCCCTTTCCGGGAACAGATTTTTATGAAGAAATGATAAAAAAGAACCTTATCGAGATACATGACTGGGCCCAATATGGATTTGGCAACTCAGTGATGAAACTTAAAGTTTCACGCAAAGAGATGCGAAAAGCATACGGCAGGTTCTGGCCGTCCACCTATGCACGTCCGGTTGTCTTTTTCAAACAACTGTGCGATCTCTTTTCTAAAAACCGTTTCAGGCGCGGAATGGCAAAAAACTTCCTGCCTTCTGCACTACAGGCAATTACCTTCAGCAGGCTGACAGACTACCGGACGACAAACAAATAAAGTTGGAAATTGCCTTCCTGAAGATACACTCCGAGATATAAATACAATAAAAAAGACAGTTTTATTTTGATTTACACCCCCCTTTTATTGTCCGCGCTGATTAAATATTATTCCTTTTCCTACACCCTGCCGTCTCGAATACGAATACATTGATCAACAAGGTCAATGACCTCGGTGTCGTGGGTTGACAGCACCATGGTGCATCCGTTCTCTTTGCCCATTGAAAACAGAGTTAAAGGGCACGGATTTATTTTTGGCTAGCGAGAATGACTATCAGAATCGATTTCAGATGCGAAAGAAGAACTCATTCTACAAACCACTCGAAAAAATCAATTGGCCAGCGGCAATAGATTTATAGATACGATCATTAAAATAAATCTGCCCCCTTTTTTGGTTTTTTGCACATGCTTATATAAGGATAATATCCTCCGGTTTAATACTTACAACAACTTGTTGCCCGGGCTGTGGCACCAGGTCTCCCATGCAGTGCGCCACGAGAGGAATGCCCGCATCAAGTTCAAGTTCAGTCATGGACACCTTACGCCGGACGGCGATAACCCTGGCCTGCAGCAGATTTACCCCTTCTGTGGCGGCACCGTTTGCGATACAGATATGCTCGGGGCGAATGCCGGCCAAAACAGCGCCGTGGACATTCCGGCTGCAAACAAGTTCCACGCCGTTGATTGCAAGGCGTGATCCCCTGCCCTCAGCAGGAAACAAATTTGTTACCTTGAAAAAACGGGCCGCAAATTCACTAGTCGGCTTTCGCAACAGTTCCGCAAGGGTACCCGTCTGAATCAGCCGCCCCTTATTCATAAGCGCTATCCGGTCCGCCACATCCGACGCCTCTTCGAAATTATGACAGACATGAATAAACGTCGCGCCGCTGTCCTGCTGAAGTTTGCGGAGTTCGCGGGCCATAACGGACCGGAGGTTTTCATCCAGCGCCGACAGCGGTTCATCCAGCAGTACGATAGTGGGCCGCATCGCCAGCGCCCGCCCCAGGGCAACCCGCTGTTTTTCGCCGCCGCTGAGGTTCAGCGGCATGCGTTTGCGGATATAATCGATTCCCAGGCGAGCGATGAACCGCTCAACAATAATGTTGATCTCCGGTCGGGGCAACCGTTTGGCCTCCAGACCGTAGGCGATGTTTTTCTCAACATTGAGGTTGGGGAACAAGGCATAGTCCTGGGGCACATAACCGATGTTGCGTTCCTCAGTATACAGGGGCGTAATGTCCTGGCCGTCGATCCGGATTTCGCCGCTGTCCTGCCGGCAAATCCCAACGATGTATTCAATCAAAACTGTTTTACCGGCCCCAGTGGGCCCCAGCAGGACCAGGTATTCGCCGTCGCCAACAGTCAGGTCAATATCCCGCAACAAAAAATCCCCCAGCCTGCCGTTCAAGTTACGAATCTCTATCATCAAACACGTCCTTTCAAGATCTACCAGATATAGCCCTTGGCGCCGATACGGTGCATCAAAAACACGGCCGCCCCACCGATCAGAACCAGCACAAAAGCCAGGGCAAAGCCGTATTCAACATTGCCGTACTCAACCTGGGCCCAGACCGCCACCGACAGAAAATCGGCCCGGTCGATACCCAACGCATGTTCCATAGGACTGAACCGGGCTGCAGGCAATTCCCGGAATGTACCGCAAAAAAACAGCACGGCCCCAAATTCAGCCATGGCCCTGGTCCAGGCCAGAATAACCCCGGCTGCCAGACCGCTCTTGGCCAGGGGCAGGGTAACAGTCCTGAAAGCCCGCCAACCACTGCTGCCCAGCGACCGGGCCACATGCTCAAACCGCGGATTAATGCTTTCAAAAGTAGCCTTCCAGGCGCTCAGTCCAAGGGCAAACGACAGTACAAACGAGGCGATAATCATGCCCGGGAAAATGCTGTGTGCAAACCGGAACCCGAAATACTGCTGCAGATCCCAAAACGGACCGTAATTAAACATTACGATCAGACAGAGGCCGACCGAAGACGCCGGTATCACAATCATGGATGAGAAAAGCACTTCAATAACCGTTTTACCCGGGAAGTTGTAACGGCTGAGTGCATACGCCGTCGGAATACCCAGAGCAGTGGAAATCACCGTGGTGATCACCGTTATGATGAGGGTCAAATTGAGCGACTTCCAGAAATAGGGGTCCTTCCAGAATCCGCCGGCAAACATGTTCATAATCCCCTGATCTTCTCCCCAGCCGGTCAGTGCACGGGTTTTGACCGCCGCCTCGGTAACGAAGAGCTGGTCGACATTGCTGCAAAACAGCCAGGCTGAATACAAAAACAGAAATCCCGCGAAACTGTAAAAAAAGGTTCTGTAAATCACCCGGTCGCTCCGGTGCTTCCCGGGCGATGACTGGAGCCGCCTTCCGGCGAACACCTTACCAGACATTGCTCTTACCTCCGATTAGCCGCATGGCCGCCATGGCGGTCACGGCCATAAGAATACAGACAATCGTCATTGAAACAACCCAGCCCATCATACCGCCGTTCCAGTCCAGATAAATGGCAAACGGCATGATGTCGGTCTTGCCCTCCGACGCCCCCACAAACAGCATCAGACCTTCCCACTCGGCCGCCGCCCGGGCCCAGACCACAATCATGCTAGCCGTAATCCCGTTTCTGGCCATAGGCAGCAACACCTTAAAAAAGGTCCGGAAATTGGACGCCCCCAGCGAACGCGAAACCGCTTCGAATTTCTGCGGAATCATGTCAAATGTTGCTTTCATCAACCGGGCGCAAAAAGCGCAGGTCACGGTAAACTGAACCAGCAGCACCCCGTATACGTTGCGACCGATATAAATATTGTAATGCTCGCTGACCCAGTCGAAAGGAAACCGGGTCGTAATCCCGAACAAAAAGACCCCGATAACAGCGGGCGACACAACAATCGGCAGATCAATTACCGTGGCAAAAAAATTGCGACACGGAAACGAAAAGCGCGACAGCGCATAGCCGGCCGGAATCCCGAACACGAGCGACACCAGGCAGGAGACTGTCGAGGTCCAGGCCGTCAGCCAAAATCGCTGCCACATCCGGGGGTGCGAAAAGAAGTAGACGGTATCGTCCCAACCCAGATAGATCCAGTTGCCAGCCACCATCCAGACATAGAACGCAATAACCACCAGGGTAATGAAAACACTCAGGGCAGGCCACCACTGGGAACACACTATAAATCGTTTTTGCATATCGCTCCCTCTTTTATGAGCCGGAGCGAAGGGTTTTGCGCTGACGCTCGACTTCTCCGATCAAATCGCCGACCGTTTCCCGGGTCGCCGGAAAGGTCTTGTCCTTGACCGCCCGGGCGGCGTTCACCAGATAGTCTATATCCTGATCGGTAGTTCCGTCCAGACAAAAACTCTGGGAATCCACCGGTATGTTAGGGTCGATGGCGTAGGCATGCTTATGGAAAATCTGCCGTCCCTCTTCGGTCAGGATAAAGGCCTTGAGGTTTTCGGCTTCTTTCTTGTACCGGGAAAAGTTCAGCGTCGCCACCGGCAGGCGAATAATTCCGCGGTATTTATGCTCAATCGGAACAATTTCAACATCCCGCAGATACAGGACCGCCGTCGTGGACCAGACGATCGTGGCATCGATGGCCTTGTGCTGGGCGGCATTTCCCAGTTCCGGGATACACTTGGCGCTCAAAACGATGTTTTTCTGAACCGCCTCCCAGATCCCGGCCTTTTCAAATGTCTTTTTATGCCAGATCCCGATGGCGCAGGACTTGGGATTGCCCATTCCGATCCGAATGCCCGGCTTGGCAAAATCTTCTATTTTTGTAATATTTTTGGGATTACCCTTCGGGGTGATAATTACCGTTACGAAATAGGCCGGGATATCGGTTTTGGGGTTATAGGTATCCACAAAGCCGCGCTCCTGCGCCTGAAGCATATAGAACTCTTCACCCGGCATAAACAGGTCACCCTGACGCGAGCGGGTAATGTCGGCAATAAAATACCCCGACCCCTTGTATGAAAAATTGACCTGCTGGTCCGGGTAGCGCTTTTCCCATATCTGTTTGATTTCATTTAGGGACGATCGCTGCCCGACCCCGGCATGAAAAAGCATTTCTTTCGGGCCTGCGTTCGCCGCGTCGGTCAGTCCAATTACCATTAGCACCAACAATAACGCCTTTTTGATAAACATCGCTTATTCTCCTCTTGATGGTCCTGTTAAGGACAGGTCGTCAGGCCGTCCGTTTTTATTCTTTGATCAACTGCCAATGAAACAGGAACTCCCACTGCACGAAACACCAGTTCGCTTTTTTGGACGAGGCCATATTTTTCGCAAACTCATCAGGCCGGAAATGGCCGAATCCCGCCATCACCTTATTGCCGCGCGGCAGCTTGACCGTTGCGATGATATCAACCTCCCTGCCTACTGCTGAACCGCTCGATCCGCTCGAGTCCCTGTAGAGCTTCTGATTCAGGTACCAGGCATCCTTGCGCTCGGCCAGCTTAAGTTTATGAAACTCCATCTTTACTTTCAGCCATCGTGTCGGCGACACTTCCACATTGAACTGCAGGTCCTTCAGGTTCATCCAGTGAAACAGGTTCATCCTGCCGTACATCTTATCCCGAGCGCCGAAGGCACCGTGAAAGGTCCGGCGCGTGCCGTCACTCGGATCATTGTCACCTGAGGCATAGCTGTATTCCACGCTCAGGCGGGGATTAAACCTTACGGGGACATTATATGCGAGTAGCAGATGGTAACCATAGGCCCGCTGATCATCGGATGAAAAATCACCCTGCTCGCGCAGGTATGTCGCGTCAAAATCGAACCCCTTGAACTTGTTTACCGCGAGCCGCAGGCCCCCGTACCAGGTATCAAGATCGCCGCTTGCCTTGTCCTCACCGATGTAGTTATCGTGGCTGTCGCGTTTAGTGAAGAGCATCGGCTCGACAAACCACGCAAACGGATTTTTGACTATGTCATAATGCGCATAAATGCCGATTGTCTCGAATTGATGCCTATGCTTCAGGCTAGAGCGATGCACCTCGTGCAGCATATTCTGCCCGTAAAAAATATCGACGAACCCACGTTGATGCACCCAGGAAATTTTGGTCGCATCCCAGATGTAGCGCCCGGAGTTGCCCCACTGGCCGGGGCCGAACACACGGTTATCGCCATAGGCTATCAGTTGCCGGCCCGCTTTGAGTCCAATGCCCGCATCCATTAGATCTTTGAATTCTATGAACGTTGTATACAACTCCCAGTAATCCTTGTTGGGGTTGTTCTCACGACCGAGCGATTTGCTATAAAAGGCCGAATCGGGGAGTGCGTTGCCCCAGCAGGTTGAGTGTTGCCCCCACAGGGCGACATGAACCTTTTCCGTCGGGTACCAGTCAAACCCGGCCCTGAAGCGGCCCAGCAAAAAGCCGTCGCTGGACCTGCCCCGTGCAGGATTGTCGCCATAGTACTTCTGATTAAAACCGTCCTGAAACTCATAGCGAAATCGCGTGTTCATGCCAAAGGTCAGGGTGGCCGGTTTCTGCACTACCGCGCCTGTGTCCTGCGCCTCAGCCGGAGCAAGCAGGCACATCCAGACCATCAGGCCCAGGGCCATATATTTCTTGGTGTCTTTCATGCTGTTTTCATTTTTCACACAGTCATAAGCTTTTCAGGCATCATTAGAACTGAAGCGTCACCGTGGTTGACACCGAGTACTGTGATGTTGCGGTTTTATAGTCAAAGACGCTGTAGGGTCCGCAGCAGACAAGGCTGATAACTTCGCCATCCAGGGGCTCGGCAAGGGTCAAGATCGCCTTGCATTTACCCGAACCGATGGCGGCAACAGACACGAAATAAAGGAGGTAATACGTCTATTTTTAAGATTACCAATACCTTTCCACCACGGGAGGCATGACCCTTTCGGGTCATACCCTATCGGTCACAAAGCCATTGGCCGTCATTGGGCTGTAGTTCTTTGTAACTTTGAGATATGTTTTGTAACTATTGGTAATAATATATTTTTGCTCTAAAGCCGTCAAGCATTTAACTCTATAACAAAATTAATTTACCACCCCCTGCGCACCTACGACTGCGGCAAAAGGAAACTGACCGGACTGAACTGGTAGCGCAAGGCTGCACAAGCCCCTGGCGGCATAAAACGCAGCATGGATGAAGGACAAAAATATCGTGCAAAGTAAAAGACAGTAAAGGGGGTGGATTTATTTTTTGTTAGGAAGAATGGCTGTCGGAATCGATTTCTGAAGCAAAAAAAAACTCATTCTACATACCACGCAAAAAAATTAATTGACCGGCAGCAACAAATTTGCGGATACGATCAGTGTAATAAAACTGTCAGACTTTTCCCACTTATCCCTTAAAAATGCCTGAAAATCCGGCAATACATCAACAGCCATAGCCCCTCTCCATATTATATAGACATCTATATAACCACGGTATTACCAACAAATTGTAGAATTTACACTTAATAATTTGACAAAATTATTATATTTTATGATAAATTTTTACGGATAGTTTCAGCAAATGTAGACGTCTATATAATATATGTTCGGCAGAAGGGAAATCGATCATGGAATTTATCACGAAAACGTACCGTTGGTTCAAACGCCGGATTTCTTTGAGACATGACTTCCGCGATGCAAAGTGCCGCCTTCTATCTTCAATGGATCTTAGAAATGAAGAGAAAAACATTTTAGACAAAGTCTCGTTGCGAGTCCACAATACAGATACAATGTATGCAGGTAACGCCTTTCACTATCTTTCTGTCGGTCTTTCTGCCAGCCGTTGCATTCGGGAAGCCCTTCGCAATACGCCAAAAGAATACACAGCCAGGTCCATCCTCGATTTTCCCAGCGGATACGGGCGAGTCCTAAGGTTTCTGCGTGTAATGTTCCCAAATTCAGACATCACTGCTGCAGAAATAGATAGCTCTGCTTTGGATTTCTGTCGCCGTAACTTTTCTGTCACTACGTTCCAGTCAAAGACAACCTTGAGCGATTTCTCCCTCCCCCAGCGATTCGACCTCATTTGGTGCGGCTCTCTGTTCACACATATAGATGAGCAAGCTGCTGGCAATCTTCTTCAGTTCTTTTACAACCATCTTTCGGATCAAGGCGTGTGCGTTTTCACTACTCACGGTCAGGGTTCTATAGATAGGATACAGAGCAAGAAAAAAACATACGGACTGAAGGAAGATGCACAACAAAAGGTCATTCGAGAGTTCCAATCACAAGGTTACGGTTACGCCGATTACCCGAAGAAGTCGGGCTATGGTATTTCAATAGTGTCCCATCAGCGGATGCTTGAGTTGGCAAAAGGTATCGGCAGGTGGAATGAAACGGTTTTTTTAGAGCAAGGTTGGGATAACCATCAGGACATGTATGCTTTCGCGATGCAGATGCCAAACAAAGACCTAGAGAGCGACAAGGAATAGCGCACTCGATGCGCTATTCCTTGCACCTCATGCCTGACGTTATTAAAATTAGGAGGTTCTAGTGACATTCTTTCTAGACGCAGTAAACCAAGACGGGGTTTTCGTAGTAAGGCTATTGATGGCAATGGTCCTTGGAGGCCTTGTCGGCATGGAACGCCAGACGAGAGGTCGGGCAGCTGGCTTGCGTACAAATATCCTGGTTTGTCTTGGTTCAGCCGCAATCATCGTCGCCTTCCAGAAACTTTCGTTGGAATTTAACATGGGTGCCGAATCCGCAATTCGGATGGATCCTGCACGCGCTGCTGCGGGTGTGATAACCGGCATTGGCTTCCTCGGCGCCGGAACAATCGTTAAGAGCAAAGACTTTGTGCGTGGGCTGACAACCGCCGCCTCAATTTGGGTTGTTTCAGCGATCGGGGTGACTGTCGGGCTTGGTGAATATGTCATTTCGGTTGTTTTGACTCTGCTGGTGCTTGTGGCGCTCTACGCACTTAATCGCCTCCCAATCAAGGGCGACCACTATTTTTCATTGCAGCTGAAATGGACCGGTGATCTTGGATTAATCGCTGAAGTAACTGATCAGCTCAATCACGAAGGGGTGCAGATCAAGAATCGCAGCGTCATTCGCCAGCCGAAGACCAAAAGCTGCCAGGTTGTTCTAATTCTCCGAATGCGCGAAAGTGGAAAGGACGCCGCGATTCTCGACCAATTGCAAGGCGACGAACGCTTCGACGAAGTAAGCTGGAACTAAGTTTGGCGTGGTATGGTAGCGGAATTTCATAACAAGCAGCTTTGCAGGTGAAGCCAACATTCACTTCATAAACGCGCGAAAGAGAGCACATATGACATACGAAGAGATTCTTGCATTCCACGGACACGAATGCCCTGGCATCGCGATGGGTTATCGGATGGCAAAGGCGGCCCTGGCGGAACTGACAGCATTGCGATCTGAGGATGAAGAACTGGTCGCGATTGTGGAGAATGATGCGTGTGGAGTCGATGCGGTTCAATGCCTGACAGGTTGCACCTTCGGGAAAGGCAATCTCGTCTTTCGTGACTACGGGAAACACGTATACACACTGTATTCGCGCACATCCAGGGCTGGTGTTCGTGTCTCCTTTGACACCAAGAGAGTTCCCCTTGGTCTGCGAGAGAAGCGGGATGAGTTTACCCAATGGATACTCTCGGCCCCGTTGAAGGAAATGCTAACGACGGAGAGGGTATCCATAGAGGAACCTGAGCGCGCGAAGATACGCAAGAGCGTAGTATGTGCGTTCTGCGGGGAAAACGTAATGGAATCTTGTTTGCGGCAATGCCATGGTAAACCTGCATGCATACCGTGCTATATAGAGCATCAGAAATGCGAACAAACACATGCAAGCGACTGAGTCACTTGCATGCCAAACGTTATACGCAAATTAAACAAAATAATCGTGAGCTGAATGTATTATTTATATATTGCCACAGGATTAACATTATTAATTTCCTTTATTGTGAATAGAGCCAAGACCTTAAAGGCAGTTAAAATAGCTTTCAAGCAATTAGCAACTATTTTCCCCGCATTCTTAACAATGCTCATTCTTGTTTCAATCGTTCTTTTTTTTGTTCCTGATAAAATCATTTCAAATTATCTGGGAAATAACAACAAGCTTATTGGTGTCGTCTTAGCTTCCCTTTTTGGTTCCATAACATTAATGCCAGGGTTTATTGCTTTTCCTCTCAGTGGTATTTTATTGAAAAAGGGTGTGAGCTATATGGTCTTATCATCTTTTACTACAACTTTAATGATGGTAGGCATTCTCACCTATCCGGTAGAGAAGAAATATTTTGGAACAAAAGTAACTATAATAAGAAATATAGTTAGTTTATTAATATCACTTATTGTAGCGTTATCAGTCGGGTTTTTCTTTGGTGAGTTTTTATGAAAATACAAAAAAAACAAATTGGAACATTAGCGGGTATAATTTATTTCTTATTTATTATTGTCTCTTTTATGGTTGGATTTAAACCAGGAGAACAAATAGGGCATAATTTTATAGATTTTTCTGTGGAAATGCTGAAAATTTTACCTTGTGCTTTTATTCTAATTGGTTTGTTTGAAGTCTGGGTAAAAAAAGAAAGTGTTGAAAAACATTTGGGGGAAGACTCTGGGGTGATGGGCTACATCTGGGTTATACTTCTTTCAGGAACTACTGTTGGAGGATTATATGTAGCTTTTCCTGTTGCTTATTCTTTATTTAAAAAGGGAGCAAAGCTTAGTGTTATTTTTACATATGTAAGCTCGTGTGCAATTTGTAGAATCCCAATGACAATTTTTGAATCTTCGTTTATGGGGATAAAATTTAGCCTGATAAGGTTACTTGTTTCTATACCGTTAGTAATTATTAGTTCGATATGGCTGGGGAATTATATTGAAACGAGAAATTACAAAATAATGAAATAAAAAGAGAAAACGTATAACAAATTACTGCGCTGGATCTCTCCGTTGCGCTCCGTAAATACCAGTGAGTTCAACCGTTGGACAAAGAAGAAGGAGACCATAATGGAAGATAAAACTTTCACTCCAGTACTTCCCGCAGATTACGCGAGCACGGAACAGTATCACATCGCCACACCCGTGGACCAACGAGAATACCTGTGTAATGGCGAAATCAAGGTCTGGGGCGGACCGCAGCAAGATGTACTATCACCGATATGTGAAACCCTCAACGGCAGCATTCAACAGAAACGTATTGGCAGCTATCCTCTGTTAGGTAAGAAAGAAGCCTTAGAGACTCTGGAATCGGCCTGCCAAGCATATGACCACGGGCGTGGACAATGGCCAACCCTATCCGTTGAGAATCGAATTAAACATGTGGAGGCCTTTGTCCACCGAATAAAGGAGCAGAAAACAGATGTTGTCAGGCTCCTGATGTGGGAAATCGGCAAGACAATCCCTGATGCCGAAAAAGAGTTTGACCGAACAGTTGACTACATCACAGCTACTATTGATGCACTCAAGGACTTAGACCGTGTCTCATCACGGTTTGTTATCGAGCAGGGTGTAATAGGCCAGATCCGACGAGCACCGCTGGGTGTGGTGCTATGCATGGGACCATACAACTATCCACTCAATGAAACTTTCACAACACTGATTCCTGCGCTCATCATGGGCAATGCGGTCATCTTTAAGCCACCCAAAATGGGCGTACTTCTCCATAGACCGCTACTTGAAGCATTCCGAGACTCTTTCCCAAAGGGTGTAGTTAATACTGTTTACGGCGAAGGCCAAAAAGTGATCGGTCCACTTATGGCGTCTGGTAAAATTGATGTGCTGGCGTTCATAGGGAGTAGCCGAGTCGCCGACATTCTCAAACAGCAGCATCCAAAGCCTCACCGTCTGCGTTGTGTGCTCGGACTGGAAGCAAAGAATGCGGCAATTATCCTGAAAGATGCCGATATTGATCATGCCGTAAAAGAATGTACACTGGGAGCTCTGTCCTACAATGGTCAGCGGTGTACGGCCCTCAAGATTCTCTTCGTCCAAGAAGAAATTACCGATGCGTTTGTAACAAAGTTTAGTGCATCTGTCAGCAAGCTTGTGGGGGGAATGCCGTGGGAGACGGGGGTTCAGATAACACCGTTACCAGAACCAAACAAGACAAAGTATCTAACCGAATTGATAGATGATGCTCGCGCTAAAGGTGCAAGCATTGTCAATGCCAATGGAGGCAACGTGAATCAGACATTCATGTCGCCGGCAGTTATGTATCCAGTTGAACCCGGGATGCGACTGTACTTCGAGGAGCAGTTTGGGCCGGTTGTTCCGATCGTGAAATTTAAAGATATCGAAGAGCCTATGAAATATGTAACCCAATCAGATTACGGACAGCAGGTTAGCCTATTTGGAACCGATCCAGTGATGATTGCCGACTTGATTGACCCTTTGGTTAACCAAGTGTGCAGAGTCAATATCAACAGTCAGTGCCAACGAGGCCCCGATACATTTCCCTTCACTGGGAGGAAAGATTCAGCAGAAGGCACATTGTCAGTGACAGATGCCCTCAGAGTTTTCACGATTAGGACACTTGTGGCTACAAAAGAAACTGACACAAACAAGGCCATCATCAGATCGATCCTCTCAGAACGAAGCTCTCGATTTCTATCAACGGACTTCATTTTGTAATAGAAGCTGTCCAGAATAATGTGGGGGCACTTCCCCTCTTTCCAAGCAGCACAACAGATGTCTGCGCGCAGCTGCTCTGTTATTCCTTTTCCTGCACCATACCGTCGCGAATACGAATGCACTGATCGGCAAGGTCAATGACCTCGGTGTCGTGGGTTGACAGCACCATGGTGCATCCATTCTCTTTGCCCATTGAAAACATGAGGCCAGAGACAAAAATCCGCCGCGCGTCTCAGCTCAAACGTTCGAATGAGATAGAAAGACCTATTGACACCACCGAGCAGAAGGTATAATATTTATACCATGAAAATCGAGTTCGATCCAGACAAGAGCAAATCAAACAAACAGAAGCATGGGATTGACTTCGTCAAGGCCCAGATGCTGTGGGATGATCCGGATCTTCTCGAAATCCCGGCAAGAACAGTAGATGAGCCAAGGTCAGTAATAATCGGCAAGATCGGGAAGAAGCACTGGTCAGGAATAATTACTCGCCGAGATGAGCGTATTCGCATCATTTCGGTGCGTCGTTCGCGACGAGAGGAGATAGAACTATATGAAAACTAAAGCCAAGCAACTCGACAAGCAATTCAACAATGACGAGGACATTACGAAGTATCTCGATGTCTCGAAGGCACATCGACCTGAGCAGGAGCAGAGACGTGTTAACGTCGATTTTCCTGTGTGGATGATCCATTCGCTCGACAAGGAAGCCAAGCGCCTGGGCGTTCCTCGCCAGTCCGTCATCAAGGTATGGGTTGCAGAGCACCTTGAAAAGGCTCACGCCTAAGTATATTCCTAACGTCAACAAGCACCTTATTGGCACATACCGAGTGATAAAGAGGTCGGATTTATTTTGATTTACCCCCCTTTTATTGTCCGCGCAGCTGAAATATTATTCCGATTCCTGCACCCTGCCGTCGCGAATACGAATACACTGATCGGCAAGGTCAATAACCTCGGTGTCGTGGGTTGACAGCACCATGGTGCATCCATTCTCTTTGCCCATTAAAAACATGAGGCCTATAAGACTTCTACCTGTCGCACTGTCAAGGCTGGCAGTGGGTTCATCGGCAAGCAGCAGTTTCGGCCTGTGGGCCAATGCCCGCGCAACAGAGGTAAAGGGGGCGGATATATTTTTGGTTAGGGGGAATGGCTATTGAAATCGATTTCAGATACGAAGGAAGACCTCATCCGACAGACCGCCCGAAGAAATCAATAGACCGGCGACAACAGATTTGTGTATACGATCATTAAAATAAATCTGCCCCCTTTTTGTTCTCGAAAAACTGTCATTCTTATTTATACTCACTTCTGCCCGTCTCTTTTAGCCGCAGCACACGGATATGCGCAGGCTATATTCCTTCAATTAATAAAATTTCTTTATCAGAAATATTGTAAACTTTATAAATGATTTTATTTACTTCCTGTTGCAGGAAATACATCTTTCTCTTTAATAATTCCATTTCTTTTTCGGATAATTTACCTTTATTGATTTTTCTTTGATCTATAATAATTTGGTTGGCAAGGTTTAATAGTTTCTCTTCATTCGATTTTAAATTACTTGGAAAACAGAAATTATTTAAAAACTCAGGGGTTAGGCGATAAGCATCTCCTCGTAATGCAGTACTAGTATTTTCAATAAAAAACCAAAATAAATTTGAATTAAGTATTGACAGGTATACAAGGTCTTCATGCATAGCTATTTCTTTATTAAACACTACGCTATGAATTGCTGGTCCGTGAAAGTATTCGCCATTTCCATCAAATGCTATTCGATTTTCTACAAGCATATCAGGAATCATAATTTTCTTTTGAAAATATTCAGTAAGACTTCTAGCAGCAGAGAATTTATAAAAATTTAAATTGTCCATTTTTATTTTTCTTTTCAACAACTCTTGTTTGCAAGTTTTTAAATACTCATATGTATTAGGGAATTCCTTTTTTAATTTGTTTAAGTCAATCAAACTAGCTTTTTCATTTCGTATTTCATATGGAAAAATCAGAAAACTACTAACGTCATTTACAAAATATTTCCTTACGTCAGAGCCATTTAAAAATGGTTTAATAATGTTACTTTCTATTTGTACATTTTTATCAAGATATTTCGAATAACAAGTAGATGTGTTCTCGCCTTTTTCAATTATTTCCAATAAGAATATCTTGTCATTACCAGTTGAAGACCCTTTAAATATTTTATTAGTTATTTTTTCGAAAGTTAGCCCCGCACTTCTTATTTTTTCAATTATTTTTAATTTATCTTCTGAGTGGAAATTCCACATTTCCCCTTGTAACTGAGCAGAATTCACAGATTGAAACTTTAATTTCTCTAGTTTGGTAAAAGCGAAACCAAGTTTGAATTGTTTATAATTGAAATATTCAATTTTTTTCTTTCCGCTAAAGAAGAGGCACGTATATGTTGTGGCGTTTTCAAAAACCTGGTTAGTCCCAAAATGAATAATTTCTGAAACACATCTCATTTCCCCAAAATAATCTCTAATTTTTTGACCACTTTCCCCTTGAAAAAACTTATGTGGTAAAATGTATCCAAATATACCAGTGCTATTTATCAATGAATATGCTTTATGTAAAAACAATATGTAAATATCATAATTGCTTGATACATATTTTTTGTACATTTCATTAAAATATTTTACTTGTTCAGGCTGGGATTCATTTAATGTTTGAATACGAATGTATGGTGGGTTGCCTACTAAACAATCAAAACCACCTTTTTTAAATACATTATCAAATTCTTTTTTCCAATCAAAAGGATTTATTTTAAACAATTCTTCATTGGTAATTTGAATTAGAGATAGCTGATTGAAATAACTATTATCTATCAAACTATTGCCACATTTGATATTTCCTGTCATATCGGGCAAAATAGCACCTTTAACGAAAAATAAATCTCTTTCTCCTTTATCAAATCCATCGTCTAGCATTTTCAAATAAAGACTCATAACAGCTACTTCTGTTGCTTCTTTATCTATATCAACGCCGAATATATTGTTTTTAAGAATATCCCCTCTCTTATGAAGATTGATAGTAATTTCGCCATCTTTAGTTTTGTACCAATCTGGCTTGTAGTTTTTTTCAGTCATATTCTTTTTGTACCATCTAAGATGGTAATCAAGTAAATAGTTGTAAGCCCCTATTAGAAAGCTTCCAGAACCACAAGCAGGGTCGACAATTTTTATATTTTTTATTTCTTCTGGTGTAAGACCTTCAATTTTTATCCCAACGGTGTTTTTAACAATATATTCGACGATATACTCTGGTGTATAATAAACACCTCCTGCGTGTCTGACTTCTGGTTTTTCCTCTATCTTTGCTCTGTGGCTATCAGTTAATCGAATTTTACTACCTAGAAACTTCTCATAAATACGACCAAGGATTTCAGGTTCGATAACGTCAAACTGAAAAGGGGAAATTGGATAACACATTTCTCTGATGACATCATATAGGCATTTGTCATCAACACTGATTTTTTCAGAAAAATGTGGTTTGAAGAGAAGACCATTATAGGTAGTATTGAGGCTATTAAATAAGGGGATTAAGGATTTGAGAATATTAATTTTATTTTTTACAATATTCAGTAGTGTATTTTCTGGCTCAATTCCTCTGTCTTCAAGATTTCTTATGAAAATTAGACGGTCAAGTATTCTTTGAACAGCTTCGTTAATATCATCAACAGATAAATCTTCATTTCTGATTGCAATATTTTTGGCAAGGTTTCCTCTCCATTTTGTAATTTGTTCAAGGAAGTCCTTGTCCATCGTTTTAGTATTTTTAGTAATCGTTCCGCGAAGTTCATCAAGACTACCATTTTCAACGGCTTCTTTCGAAAAAGTATTCCAAAGTAAGTCCCATTTTCCTATATATTCATTGTATTGAATGCTATGTGATTTCAGTAACTGTTTGTCCGGGTTATTGTATAGAGGTGCAGTCAAAACATTAAAAACACGAAATTCTTCGAAGTCTGTTAGGATAACTATTGGTGCTTTGCCATTTGATGAATAGGCATATCTTTTTGCTTGATAAATGGCGTCTTTATTGTGTTCCAAATCGACACTAGCCTCTTTTGCTTCTATAAAAAACTTAAGTTTCCCTTTTAATTTGAAAGCATAATCAACTTTTTTTGTATTGGCTTCCTTAGATTTGTCTTTTTGTGAAAATTCTCTTTCGACTTCAAATTTATTTCTAATATTCCAGCCAAGGGCTTCAAACATTACATCAATATAATTAGTTCTGATGTTTGTTTCGCCATAACCCTTTTTCATAATTAAGGCTTTATTTTTTTCAAAATCTTCAACTCTTTCTTTTATTATCTCTAAGCCTTTTTCTTTTTTCATTCAATGAAGTCCTTTTTAAATTTTATTTGCATAAAGTGATAAAGAGGTCGGATTTATTTTGATTTACCCCCCTTTTATTGTCCGCGTAGCTGAAATATTATTCCGATTCCTGCACCCTGCCGTCGCGAATACGAATGCATTGATCAGCAAGATCAATGACCTCGGTGTCGTGGGTTGACAGCACCATGGTGCATCCATTCTCTTTGCCCATTGAAAACATGAGGTCTATAAGGCTTCGGCCTGTCGCGCTGTCAAGGCTGGCAGTGGGTTCATCGGCAAGCAGCAGTTTCGGCCTGTGGGCCAATGCCCGCGCAACGGCCACGCGCTGCACCTCACCTCCTGAAAGCTCATGCGGAAGTGCAGGGCCTGCATCAGGCAGTCCGATACGCTCAAGCAACTCCGCCACGCGATAAGTTTTTTCAGGGGCCGCCATAGCGTTAAGCGTCAGGGGAAAGGAAATATTCTCAAAAACGCTCAGGTACGACAGCAGATTACCGAACTGAAACACAAATCCGGCCTCATGGCGAAGAAACAGGCTCAGTTCCCGCGGCGACAGGCTGTGCAGATCCCTGCCGCCGTAAAAAACCTTGCCGCTGTCCGGCTGATCCAGCCCGCCCATGCAGTTGAGAAGTGTTGTTTTTCCTGAACCGGACTTACCCACGATGACCACCCTGGCAGCAGGAGCCACGCTAAAAGAAACTCCGCGCAGGGCATACATCTCACCCCTGCCCGAGTTGTATTTTTTTGTAATGTCCTGACACTGCACCATGTTTTAACCCACCCTGAGTATCTCGGCTGCTTTTTTACGCCGTACAAGAAACGCCGGCCATATAGACGCGCCAAGGCTGAACACCAAGGCAAGCACTGGCGGCGACAACAGGGAAAACAGCGTTAGCCGCGGATAAATCATACCTGAGACCGCAAAATAGCGATTATGTGAGGTGAATTCCGTAAGATCAATTCCCGTCAAACCGACGAGCAGCACAGCAGCCGTTCCAACAAGAACACCCGCAAGGGATGCTGCCACATTCATAAGCATTATTTCCATGATAATAAGGCGCATCATTTCCCAGCCCGTGACCCCCATGGCCTTCATAATGCCGTATTCCCGCAGATGCTTCATGATAAAGATAACAAAAGCACAGGCTATCCCAAGCGATACGACTCCAAACACCAGAACCATCACCAGGGACATCGAAAAATAGTTTAAATCAATCAGCTGCCGCAGATCCGGCATCAGCTCGCTCCAGGACTTAAACGATTCGGTCCCGGAAAAGCGGTCACGATATGCTGCAAGGATCGTATCGGGATCAATGCCATTATCCAAAAAGACAGCTGCTGTCCAGGATCCCTGAGGATCGGGGTGGCAAGCAAGACTGCAAAACACAACGCCGCGATCAAGCTGCTCAATACCGGTAGCATACATGCCCTGCACCGTAAATGGCCTTGCGTTTTTGATATCGCCGGGAGAGAACCTAAGCGTATCGCCAACGCCCACGGACAGCTCTTCGGCCAGCGGCCTGCTGATAAAAACTTCCGGAGCGCTGCCGGATAAAAAAGCACCTTGAAGATTTTTATTCCAGAAAGCAATACATTTCTTTTCGGCCGCAGGGTCAATCCCGACCAGAGCCACCGTCTGAAATTTTTCGGGCCCTGCCAGGATGCCCCCTGTGGACACGCGTTTCAACACGCCGGTAACACCCTCAATGGCAAGCTGTTCAGGCGCAAGTGTTACCGGGAGATTAAAACCCGTAATGTGGCCGCCGTAGAGCTCGACCGTGTTGCGGATCATGGCATCATTGACGCCGACAGCAAGGGAGGAAAGAAAAATAAGCATGGCTACAGCGGTCACTACCATAAGCGACAAGGCTGCGGTTGAACGGCCGGAGCGCAGCAGAAACAGCGCCGCGGTTTTTATCCAGAAACCGGACTGTTTAAGCATAGGACATCTCTCATGCGGAAAGACCAGCGGCGGCCATGAAGCCTTCGGTGCCGATGCGTGTATACAGAAATGCAATAGCCGGCTGCACGGCAAAGCTGTGCCGCTGGTCAAACAGGGCGCTCAAGCCTTCAAACAGATAGTGCTGAGCCAAACGCGCAGACTCCTGAAGCGCCTCCGGAAATGCAAGCAGCAGGGTCGCCGTATCCTGGTCCTCAGGCTCAACCGCCGCTTTTTCCTGAAGCTGTGCCCACAGGTCACGATTGGCATTATGATAAATAAACGATGTGACATAATTATGACGGGCTTCGCGCGTATCGCGGCCAAGGTCAACCATATCATCCATTATCTGGCAGCCCATACCGATGCGGTAGAGTGCTTCCTGAAGCGGTGCAACAATATCGAGATTGAGCTGTTCAAGAACGGCTGGTATTCCCCAGGGGCAGTTGAACAGCAATCCTGTTTTGTAATGATGGACTTTGCTTAGAATATCCGCAGGGGTCAGTATGCTCCCTATACCCTGCTCTTCGGTTGCTTCCTGAATGCCGCTTGCAGTCAAGGTATGCAATGATGCTGTACTGGCCTTTAAAACCTGCTCAGTGGAAAGCTCATTGCATCCACATGCCGCCATGAGGATGCTGAACAAAACCCTGTCTGAGGCCATGATGTCTATAATGGAGCGAAAGCGCGTAGCGCCCTCAGGTAGATCTGTTTCCAGCGTTTTTTTATATTCATTGTCCAGGATATTATCGCAGCCCGTCACCATGCCCCGCAGGCAATGATTAAGCGCCGCATACAGCACGCGCCGATCGCGAGGCAGACCCGCCTTATGATAGGAATAAAGAAAAATGGCTGAAAAAAAGTTGTTTTCAAGTTTCAGAAATCCCGCCGGTTTTTCAAGCAGGGTAATGCCGCTGCCCTTAAGGAGCTCCTGCGCCGTTGTCCAGTACAGACTCAGTGCCTCTGAAAGCTCCTCTTCCAACAGGCTCAGCGCGTCACGCTCCCCAATGCCGGGCGCGCTCATGCTTGCGCTCTGCCGCATCACATCAAAAACATTCATGCGGAACCCGCCTCCGGCTTATGCGTTTCAAAAACAGCAATATAACCGAAAAACATGGTACGCAACTGCGGCTGCTCAAATCCTGCTGCGAGCATCACATCAGGCAAAATGCCGGCAATATTTTCCCCGATTTGCGGCTGCATGAAAAACCAGCGTGATCCATAGGAGAGAAGGTTGCCCATGAACGTGGTTGGGGTGTGCATATCTGCCACAATCAGCAGGCCGCCCGGACGCAACACGCGAAAGGCTTCCTTTAGTGAGCGTTCTTTCAGATCGCGGTCAACGTGATGGAAAAAAAGACTTGATACCACAGAATCAAAAGATCCATCAGCATAAGACAGGCTCTCAGCTGCGGCTACTTCAAACCGGCAGGTCGTGCTTGCGCGCTTTTTGGTGGCAATCCTGATCATAGCAGCTGCCGCGTCGATGCCCAGCGCCCCACCGCCTGAGGCAGCATCCAGCCGGTCGCCGATAGCACGCGTCAAAGTGCCGGTTCCGCAGCCAAGATCCAGTACGCGATGCTGCTTTTGAAGCGACAGCAGATCAATAATGCGCTGGTTATTCGCCGAGAGCTTACCCAGCATAAGAAGAGGTTCAAGCATGTCGTAGACCGGCGCCCCGTAATCAAGGGTACGTCCGCGCGTAGGCACAGAATCAGGATGCATGTATGTCTCCCCGTCACTCAGAAGGTTGCAAGGGTTGTGGTTGCAATTCAATATAAAAATCTATCTTCACAGTATCCTCAGTGCGCATGAACAACCAGGACGGATTTTTAATAGTGTAGTCCTGAAGCTGCAAGATAGTTGTGCCCTCGGTGATCAAAAGACCATTCTCAGGATAGGCGGTCGCGGGGATAGTGATCTCCCTGGTCGTACCGTGTATTGTGAGCGTTCCCGTAAGGTCAAAAGCAATGGGCTGCTCCTTTGTGGCCCCGGCCAATGCAGCAGCCTGATCAAGGCCCGTTCCGGCGGAATGGCCCCGAAAAGAGATCTCCGGATAAATATGTATCTCCATGAACTTCTTAAACATGCGCTTATCGCGGGCCTCATCGTCGCTGTTCATCACCTTTGCGGCAAAGGTGAATCGAACGGCCGCTGCTGTCATGCGGCCATCCGGGACGATTAAAGCAGCAGCGCTTCCCTGCATTGTGCGTACATACCCCAGAGTATCGTGAATATTGCCCGCAAGGAAATATGAAATAAAACTTGTTTCGGGCTTGAATGTAAATTCCCATTGTCCCGGTGCGGGAAATACTTCTGCCGCGGGTACAACAACTTCTGCAGGTACCACAACTGCCTCGGGCGCAACAGCCTCCTGAGTCTCTGACCAGGCAGAAACGGAAAAAATGAGGATGGCGGCGATTACGAAAACGTACTTAGAAAAAATTATTTTTTTCATATGCGGCCTTTCATTGAATTGGATAGATGCGTGTATGAATTTGAGTAGACAATACTGCTCAAAAACTCGTTATACAAGGAAAATATACTAATGCAATGTATGGAGGAACATGCTCTGTCACGTCCGGATGTTTCGGCCACGACGAAATGTGGCCAGAAATCTAACCTCTCGAAAGGTTATCCAAAAATGCAAGCCGGGTGATTCGCAAATGTTCGAACGGACGCGGCCACGTCGAAGCGTGGCCCTTGTATATTAAAGAAGCAGTATTGATTGTCGATACAAACAGAAGTCACTAGAGCTAGTCAGAGAGTAGGTCGTGTGGCCCTTGGTATTCAAAGACCGTTTGGAGCTTGATCGCTCT